>Ga0182742_1000142_pt1 | contig 135663 bp, 137 predicted proteins | sample eDN5th37CBELigMG_FD_128880 | JGI IMG/M metagenome (GOLD analysis project Ga0182742, IMG submission 128880) | Enriched Miracle-Growth compost microbial communities from Emeryville, California, USA - eDNA 5th pass 37_C BE-Lig MG (version 2)... ... | reverse complement strand
GTAATTTAACGGGGACGATGGTAAGTTTTTGTTGCGGCATACGAAAGCACCTCCTTTAAGTGATACGTTTATAGTACCGGAGGTGCTGCTCTATTTATATGCGTTGTTTGATTACGGGCTTACCATAGATTTAAAACTCAGTTGTGTGTGCAAAATTTCAGGATTTAGTGTTCGCAATAAAGATTAGGCTATCTATATTTTATTTAAGAAAATAATTTATAGGTACAGAAAAATAATAAATAATTTAGTCATAATATATAGAGGGTGCAATTGCAGAGAAGAACTTGTTTAACCACTTAAAATTAATAATTCCCAGTGTGAAGTATCGATAATGGAACAATTCAACTGCAATCACAGGACCAGGTTAATTAAGTAGATAAAATTTTTAAAATAAAATGGTAACCAAATGAAACCCACTTGTATATGATGTATTAAGAAGAATAACCAACTTATTCAGTTAACCATTCTTCCTAGGGAGGAGGCACACTCCTTCCGACTACATAAGAGGGTAAAATGGATTATTATCATCCATTTTTTTGTTTTTATTGGAAGCTTTTTTCTTTTTTACCTGTACTTTCCCTATTGGTAGCTTTATTGGAAAGGTAAAAAAGCATTTCCCTAATTCTTGTTAAGAACACTGTTTATGAACAGTGCTTTTTATCTTGTAAGCTAATAGTGTTTTATACAGACTGAAAGGAGTAGTAGATGTACCTGCACAATTAACACAGTGTCCTTTGTACCATGTTATGCTAGAAACAAAGGGGAGGGGGACTCTGTTTTAAACATTGAGTTCATTGTCGGTAAAGAGCTATAAGTCATTTGCTTCTTGTATGAATACCTTCTAACGCATAAAAGTTATATAAACGATTGGAGACTTGTTAACAGTAAAAAATCATTCCTACTACATAAAATATAGTAAACATCATGAAGGATTCATGCACTTTTTGTTGAAGTCCTTAACCTACGTACAGATTGGTTCAATAAAGAGTGGGGTATTTTATAAATTTTTTATTGAGGGTTGAAATGTTTTGAATGAAAATAAACTAACGCTTTATTTCAATATGATTTTAGGTACAATATGTACCTTCCTTATTAACTACAATTAAGATGCAAAAAATTGAGATGTGGCACGTCAGTATTATTACACGACATAAATTAAAATATATGGAGGTATAGGTATGTGGGTAATATTAGGGGTTAGTGCAATAGTAGTAACTTTTATAAATCTTTATATGTATAAAGCAGGAAAGGATTATAAGCTTGCTATGGCGATGGGATTATCATTTACGGCATTAACACTTTGTGCAGAATACAGTCTTGTATCGGTATGGGTAGAGGTGGAAGATTGGGCAGCTTTAATGGATGTAGTACCTGGAATGGAGAGGGCATTATGGTTTTTGACAATTGTTTCTATCTTACTAAATATAACACCTATACTTTTAGAACGAAAAGGTAAGAAATAATGACTATTGTCACCACATTTATATAAGGAAAAAGCTTTTTTATTTCCGAACATTTATGGATAGAATGAATAGAAAGATAGTTAGGTCTATTATGGGAAAAATGTTTGGTACAAAAGGAAAGGAGATAGAAGAATGTCTACTGACATTAATGTCAATGTAAATACTTCGCAAGCACAAGGTGAAGGAAAATCTTATTTTGATGGGGGACTTTTACAGTTCATTGGCTGGTCCATTGCTGGATGGTTTGTCACAATCATTTCTTTTGGTATTTTATATCCTTGGTCTTTTACTATGATTTATGGATGGAAAGCACGGCATACAGTTATTAATGGTCGTAGATTGAAGTTTACTGGGTCAGCAATAGGACTCTTTGGGAATTGGATCAAATGGTGGTTACTTACTATCATTACTCTCGGCATTTATAGTTTTTGGTTGTTCATTGCCTTGGAAAAATGGAAAACAAAACATACTACCTTTGAAAATTAAGCCCTTACTCTTAAAATAAGCACAACTCTATAAAGCAGTAGTTTAACATGCAAATTGTTTTACAAATCATGCATATAAAGTACATTATAGTGGATATTTATGATGTTACTAAAAAAGGTCTGACTTCATTATCTGGAAGGCTTCCTGCAGAGCATCTAAATGAACTCACACAGCATTTTTTGAAACATAAGAAGTCTAATACTTATTTGGGTAACCAGTGTGATAAAATAAGAGAAGATTTTCCCGTTAAGATGCAGAATAGAGCTCGTCAGGGGGATATAGAGGAAGATTTTCCCCTTATGCAATGCAAAATTGTCTTTTTCAGCTTTGCTTTGGTAAATAGGGTAAATTTCTCCCTCTATTTAAGCTTATGTCAGTGCTAATTTCTAATTAAGGGAAATTTCTCCACTTATTTTCTCCGCTTATTTACCAAAACCAGTTTTGACTTGGCCCCCAACCGAAAAGAGCGGACTTGAACTGACCCAGATGTGGGAATCAGCATCTTTTTATATACTGACTTAAAAATGGCTCAGTACAGTAAACTGAGCCATTTTTTTAATTGCAAGGACAGTTACAAAAGGCATTAAAAATTGGAGTGCATTTTCGCTTGCTTTTTCAGTTTTTACGACAGAAAGCTGAACCTGTTACTGTGGCACCTCATTATCTTTCTATTAAAATAAGAAGTCTAATACTTATTTGGGTAACCATTGATAAAATATGAGAAGATTTTCCCGTTAAGATGCAGAATAGAGCTCGTCAGGGGGATTATAGAGGAAGATTTTCCCCTTATGCAATGCAAAATTTTCTTTTTTCAGCTATCCTTTGGAAAATAGGGTAAATTTCTCCCTCTATTTCTGCTTATTTCAGTGCTAATGTCTAATTAAGAGACATTTCTCCGCTTAATTTCTCCGCTTATTTACCAAAACCAGTTTTGACTTGGCTCCCCAACCGAAAGAGCGGACCTTAACAGACCCAGATGTGGGAATCAGCATCTTTTTATCGACTGACTTAAAAATGGCTCAGTACAGTAAACTGAGCCATTTTTTTAATTGCTAGGACAGTTACAAAAGGCATTAAGAGTACATTTTCGCTTGCATTTTCAGTTTTTACGACAGAAAGCTGAACCTGTTACTATGGCACCTCATTTTCTTTCTATATTATGGAACTTAAAGTAACAGGCGCTTTTATACATAAATGATGATTAATGCACTTCATTGTTGAAGTTTTTAATGAACTATGCAAGTGTGTACAACTAGATTATGGTATAATTTGTAAGTCAGTAGTGGATAGCAAAGGAGGATGTTACATACCTATGAGTCCCTTTTTAGTCTTTTTGTTGATTATTTTAACGGTAGTTATTGATTTCTACTGGCTTGATAGAGACCGCAAAAGATGGGGATGGATGAATAATTGGTCTAACAGAAACAAGGCATTATTTTTTATTGCTTTCATTGCAGTTTCCAGTTTGATTTATTTAGGGTTAAGTATTAAATACCTTTAAATACCAATTTTCATTGAAGCAACTGCTGCAATAGTAAAATGGAAGCGTAGTAATGATCCCATTTCCCCATTGATATTCCGGTTTCAATCAGTAGAAATTGTGGAACAACAATATCAAATAAGGAAGGAAATCATTTTTATATTAATACCAAACCTACCTAAAATGTCGGGGGATTCTACATATGAAACTAGTAAATAAAATTTCCGAAGATGAGGTTATTGCTGAATTTCTAAAAGCTGAAATTAATTCAAAAAGATTCAGTAACTCTATAATACAAGCACTTAAAAATCATAAAGTTACTATACTAACAAACCCTAATACTAAAAATAAAGAAGAAAATGTAATAAGAAAGTCTATATTAGGTGTAGTTAGAGGGTATGGTGAAAATAGAGATTTGTTTGAAAACTTTCCTACTGATGTTACTTGGTATCGTGCCATTTTTAGTAAAGAAGATCTAACTAAAGTAATGTATATTGACTATAGTTATTGGAATGAATTATCGAATCATTCCAGACTTCCAATTATTGCGTCAAAGAATATAGTAAATGATGTCCAAATATATGGAGTGAGTAATGACGTATTCAGAGAAATTTATTCAGAGATAAGGCAAGAAAAGACGTTTCCGAAGTTGATATTTGTAGCTTGTAATGAAAACTCAAGGATTGTTATTTTAGAAGGGCATGCAAGATTAACGGCTTATTTTCTTGATTCTACATATATACCTCAAGAGTTAGAAGTATTTATTGGATACTCTGAAAAGTTTGAAAGTTGGGACCTGTATTAAACCTATTATTAATCGTTCATCTTTATTTCTGTAAATTTAATAGGTTTGAGATTGTGAAGAGAAGCACTTAAACCAACACGGGCAATTATTGTTTAACAAAGACAGTCGTGTTCTTGTGCTAACAAAGACAGTCGTGTTCTTGTGCTAACAAAGCAGGTGAGGGAGAAGGGATTCGCTTTCAAAACTAGAATGTAAATTAATAACTACTATTAAGAATAGGGAGGCAATTCTTATGAAAATAAATGGTTTTGGAGGAATCTTTTGGAGGACCAAAAATCTAGAAGATATAAAAAAATGGTACAGTGAAGTACTGAAAATTGAAATAGAAAATTGGAATGGAACCATTATTACACCACAAGCAGGCAATGAAACAATCTTTTCCTTCTTTTCTGAAAATGACCGCTATTTTCCACTAGAACAGCAAGTGATGTTAAACTTTCAAGTTGAAAATTTAGACGATAGCATCAATCATCTAGAAAAAGTGGGTGTTCCCCTTGTTATGGAAAAGACGGTTAGTGAATATGGAAAGTTTATTTGGATTGAAGATCCAGAAGGAAGACGAATTGAGCTTTGGGAGAAGTAATAGAATTATCATACATCAAACGAAAGAAGACATTCCGAAAAACGGAACTATAATCGACACCACCGCACCGATCGAGCACGTCATTGACGGAATCGTCCATCAATGCGAAAAAAATAAACGCCAATGACAGTAACTTACATTTGCTTATAGAGTGCACAATCACCGGTGCACCAGGATACAAATAGTCCCATCAACTGCGCTAAGAGGTGCGTTGGTCCATGAAGGGGTTACGCATCTTCTTATTGAAGGAAAGAATCTGGTTAATGGTACAAGACTTTAATAACAACAAAAAAGCAATATGGAAAAAAGGGTCCATAATGCTTTAATCTTCCGTTTTTAATTTATACGTTTTTGTTTTTATGAATCTAAAGAATTTCTGAAATATTTCTTTTACATCAATCTGTCCTTTTACAAGCTCATATTCGCTCTCAAATCGATCTCTATCATAAGGATATTGCTCTCCGTTCTTATCTGTGATTAGATAATCTCCTGCGAGTCCCTTCATTGTACCATTGGATGTTTCAATTGTAATCGATCTTTTAAGCTTCACGGCTTCAACAATAATAGGCTTTTTTCTGTACTTTGGCATGTGTGTCAACCTCCTTTTCTGTACAATACTAGACTATGCAAAAAGAGGCTACTATGTATAGGCTATCGTTTTCTTCGTGACTATCTTACAAACTATGATTCTAATTATTGTTAGTTAATATAAAATAAACAGCTGTTCTTTATTTTTAAAGGCATTTTTACTCATGATCGTAATTTCTTTTTATGTTTCAAACTGAATGTCGGTAGTAAAAAATCTAATTTTAAGAATAAAAAAAATCTGCTCCACATATATCATTAGTAGAGATTGCAGCTGGTATTTTTTTACATCGTTTGTACATGTTCGCTAATAAGCACAAAGGATGGAGGATGAAATAACATGCCAGATATACCAAAAAGACCAGATTTATCAAAAAGAAATCTTGATTCACTAAAAAAGAATCTTGATCCAATCAAAAAGAATTTTGATCCAATCATAAAGGATGTTGATCCAGGTAACAAGTTAAAACATCCGATTAGAACTGAGTTACAGTTATCCAAAGCCGATTTTGAGAAGATTGCCGAAATTAATCCAATCTTTAAAAAGGTTCTCGACGGAGGAATAGCAAAGGAAGATCATATCAAAGTTAGTTTTGATAAGTACATTGGGGATATGAACCAAGATATAGTCATTAAATAGTACAACTAAGGGAAAAGCTCATTGTTACAGATGGGCTTTTTTTATATAAGCAATGATGAACAGGCTAAAAATCAAATGATCTCTCAATTAGCGACTTTCACCTAGAAATTAATAATAACTCTAAAAAATGAATAAGAACAAAGGAGATATGATAATGTCTTTAGCTGCGAAAGTAACGTCAAGAAATTTTATTTTTAAAATTACTTCAATCTGCAATTTGAATTGTAGTTATTGCTATATGTTTAATATGGGTGATGACAGTTATTTGAGGAAATCCAAGATCATGCCTTTTGAGATTGCTGAAAAGGGACTTCAAGAAATTATTGAATATGCTCAAAGAAACGATACGAAAAGTGCAAAAATTGTTTTACATGGGGGAGAACCTCTTCTAGCAGGAAAGGAATGGATTGAAAAATTCATTTCTAAGGCGAAAGAATTAACACCAGATAATATCCATGTTGAAATTGCGATTCAAACCAACGGAACTTTGTTAAACCAAGAATGGATAGAATATTTCAACAAACATGATGTGGGTGTTGGCATAAGCATCGATGGACCCCAAGAATTTAATGATCGTTACCGCGTAGATCAACGGGTAGAGGAAGTTATGAAAAAGTTAGACATGCAATCGATTTATTGGTTCATACACAGGATCAAATTGAAGGCTGGGGTGTTTTAACCGTCGCAAATCCTGAATTTTCAGGTGTAGAGATATATAAACATCTGAAAAGTATCGGTGTGAAAAGTATGGATTTCCTTTATCCTGATTATCATTATGACAATATACCTAATTGGAAACCTGGCTCAATTGCAAGATACTATATAGAAATTTTTGATCAATGGTATCAAGATGCTGATGAATCCTTTACAATCCGTTGGTTTAATAGTGTATTAACATCACTACTCATTGGTGGTACAAAAATGGCTTCAATTGGGCTAGAACCTCTAACGGATGTTATTATTGAAACGGATGGAAGCCTTGAACCTTATGATGCTCTACGGACAATTACAAATGGAATAACCAGAGTTGGTTTAAATATAATGGAACATTCTATCGAGGATTTATACGAAACAGAACTATTTCAAATGTGCTTACATCACAAAACCTTACTAGCCGAGAAGTGTAAATCATGTCCAATTGTTTCTATTTGCGGTGGTGGGTCGATTGTAAATAGATGGAGTAAAGAAAATGGATTTAATAACCCAAGTGTTTATTGTGATGAACTAATGGAAGTTATCATGCATATTCGAAATAAAGTGATAAATGAATTAGACAATCACAGTATTAAATATGAATTTGCCTCAAGTTAATCGTTAACTATATAGAATTCCTTATAAACGAATGATGACTTGGTGTATTTCATATTAGTAAAGTTACTATTAGTGCTTTACTTTAGTTTACAAGTAAGAAGTGTCCATCTTTAAAGAGATGGATTTTTTGTTTTGTCGATAGTTGAATTTTAATGATTAAAATCAAAGAACATGCCAGATCCTTTTATGGGATACATAGGGGACCGCCAGTATTACATCCTATCAATCTATAGTCCCCTTATATCTACCACTTCTATGATCTTCAATTAACAAAATTCACTCCGCCATCTGTGATGATATTCTGGCCGGTAATGTAAGAAGCGTCATCAGAGAGCAGCCATGTGACAACAGCAGCTGCTTCCTTTGGGGTGCCAATTCTTCCTAAAGCATTCAAATTGTTATATTTGCCCTCTAGTCTTATTGCATCTTCTGCCGATAAGCCGGCAAACTTTCTTTCAATCATTGGGGTCCTAAATGCTCCCGGAGTAAGGGTATTGACTCTTATTCCCTCACTGCCATACTCTTGGGCTACACACCTAGATAGCGTATTGATACCGCTTTTCCCCGCTGCGTAAGCAGTCGTTCCAGGGGAACTGAGCAAAGCATCCAGCGAAGAAGTATTAACGATTGCACCTGCTCCATTCTGAAGCATCGCCCGTAGCTCGTATTTCATGCACAGCCAAACGCCTTTGATTGTAACACCCATCATATGGTCAAAGTCCTCTTCACTGAATTCATGGGTGAGAGCGGGTTTTCCTTCAGAATTGCCTGCGTTATTGAAGGCGAAATCTAGCTTTCCGAAGGTGGTTAATGCTGTATGTACCATGTTTTCCACTTCACTGGACTTGCTGACATCAACTGGAACAAAAAGAACATCTGGATGGATTTGTTTTAATTTGGTTAATGCTACTTCACCTCTAGGGCGGCTTCTTCCTGCAATGACTACCTTCGCTCCTTCTTCCATGAGGGATTGCGCAACCGCCAGCCCAATTCCCGACGTTCCGCCGGTGATGACCGCTACCTTATTTTCAAATCTCATTTTTCCCCTTCTCTCCAAGAATTCGTTTTTAGTAAAGAAAGGCCGCCTGTTCGTAAAATCTATGGTTGTAAAAAATAAGAGAAGCTTTTCCCGTTAAGATGCATAATAGAACTCGTTTCGGGGGATATAGAGGGAGATTTTCCTCTTACGCCATGGTAAATTGCCTATTTTCATATTTTTTTTGATCAATAGGAGTAATTTCTCCCTCTATTTAATCACTATCTCAGTGTTTATTCTAATTAAAGGACATTTCTCCGCTTATTTGCCAAACATAGTTTTGACTTGTCCCCCAACCTGAAAGAGCGGACCGTAACAGACCTAGATTAGGGAATCTGCAACTTTTATAGACTAATTTAGAATGGCTCAGTACAGTTAACTGAGCCATTTTATTTTTAATTGCTAGGACTGATACAAAGCGGTGAGTTTAGCATTGATCTCGTAAAAATACACAGTATTTCTTTGGAAGAAATATTGGTGTGTTACTGGCATAAAAGGAAAATAAGTGTAACAGACAGAATTCCTGAGAAAATTAGAATTACTATGGCTAACCTTTCAATCCATTCTTCTCCTGCCATTTATTTCAGATAATGTCGTGACAACCATTAAAACAAAGCTGACTCCCCAAAACCCCCTTACAAGTAATACTTTTATGAAAATTCAAATAATTAGGCTTTTGTATTAGTAGCATAACCCACCCAATGTACATAATTTGGGTTTAGAAGGTGTTAATTCCCTTACACACAAGTAGGATTTACGTCTTTATTTCCTGTCACTTGTTCAAAGGTAAATATTTTGAGGAGGTTATTATGTAATGAATGATTTTCAACATGATCTTCAGATGTTAAATCTTGGAGATTACCAAGCTACTCAGGCCGTACCTTATGATCCGAACCAATACTATAATGAAGATGAAAGATTTCTTGTTGGATTCGGTTTTCCACGCTGTTATAGCTGTTATAACTGTTATAACTGTTATAGTTGTTTTAGCTGTTACAACTGCTTCAATTGCGGAGGTTACCGTTGTGGCGGATATCGTTGTAGCGGAGGCTATCGTTGCGGTGGCGGTGGCGATGGTGGTCGCTGTGGTGGTGGAGGTCGTTGCGGAGGCGGCGGTCGCTGCGGAGGCAGATAAAATAAGTGTAGGTAAGAAATACAATGAGCCTCTACATCTTGATGTAGAGGCTATTCTCTTTGAAAGTAAACATAAGGGACAAATCACAGTACATAGGATGATAGTGATGATACTTAAAAGATAATGGCAGCTAGATCAAGGAGGAGCGATATGACAAATGTATACCCTTCTATGCGTCTGAAGGTGAAACGGGATACGTTTTTTCTCCCTGAAGCTAACAGCGGTGTATATTTTCGAAACAATGTAAGCTCGTTTCGTATGGAAGGCAGTATGATTGATAAGTGGGTAGAAAAACTGATACCGATGTTCAATGGAGAACATACACTGGAGAGTTTAACAAACGGGTTATCTGTACCGTATCGTAATCGAGTATACGAAATTGCAGAAACATTGTATCAAAATGGTTTTGTTAAAGATGTAAGTCGAGACCGTCCACATCAATTGCCTGAACAGGTTTTAAAAAAGTATGCTTCTCAAATTGAATTTGTTGATAGTTTTGTAGATTCGGCTGCGTTTCGTTTTCAAACTTATCGTCAAGCAAATGTATTGGCAGTTGGCTCAGGAACGATGTTTGTTTCATTGGTCTCATCATTACTTGATACAGGATTACCGAAGTTTCACACACTAATCACAGAGGGGAATCAGACGAATAGACAACGGATACAAGAACTTGTTACTTATGCTCGAACAACCGATCCAGAGGTAGCTGTTGAGGAGATTAAACTAAGTTCTTGGCAGGAGAATATAAAGCCGTTTGATTTTATTTTGTATGTATCACAAGAGGGGAATGTAGAAGAGCTAAAACTTCTACATAGAATTTGTAAAGAAGAAAAGAAGGTATTTATCCCGGCATTATGTGTACAACAAATTGGAATGGCAGGTCCTCTCGTTGTTCCAGGCTCAGAGAATTGTTGGGAATCTGCATGGCGCAGGCTGCATCGTTCGGAACTCTATAAAGACAAGCGAATTTCTGATTGTTCCAACACAGCCGGGGCTATGCTTGCCAATCTACTTGTTTTTGAATTGTTTAAACACATTACCGGAGTGACAGAACAGGAACAAAATAATCAATATTTTTTATTAGATTTACAAACGATGGAAGGTAATTGGAATGATTTTATCCCTCATCCATTGGTGGCCGGACATCCATCAACTAGATTGATAGACGATTTAGATGCACGAATTGAGCGAGAGATGGAAAGAGAAGAAAATGGCAAATACCTTCTTTTTTTCAATAAGTTAACATCAAAGTCTACAGGGATTTTTCATACGTGGGATGAAGGGGATTTACTTCAACTTCCGTTAGCTCAGTGCCGAGTACAACCTATTGACCCCGTGACTGACGGACCTGCTGACATGTTAAAAAGTATAATCTGTTCAGGACTTACGCACGAGGAGGCTAGACGAGAAGCGGGCCTTGCCGGTATTGAAGCGTATGGAGATCGATTAACCGCCATTCTCGATTTACCGTCAGATGTTCATATTGGAGCAGGCGAAACATTATCAGAAAGTGTATACCGAGGATTACAAAAGTATTTAGTACAAGAGTTGAATAAAAAAGAGTCAAACCATACTGTTTCTCTCTCTAAAGTCCAGTTAGATACTGTAAAAGATGAACGCTGTAAGTTATATTTACAAGCATTATCAACCATGTCGGGTGACCCCATAGTTGGATTAGGAGAGGAAGTATCTGGATTTCCTGTTGTTTGGATTGGTACGAGAAATGGATGGTATAGCGGTGTCGATAGTAATCTAACGTTAGCGTTAAGAAAAGCATTGCAACAGGCTCTTTTTACCCTACAAAATGATGAAGTTCCCCAGGCGTCCAAAGGATTAGCAGTATCATCCGTGCTACTTGACGAACAAGTACCTCAACTAATCAATATCCCTACTTGTGATGACAAGCAACATTCTGTGCTTTTACAATCTGCTAAAGAAGTATTACATCGTAACGGAAAGGAGCTTGTCGTTTACGAACTAGAACTAGAACCAATGTTAAAAGAAGGGGTAGCAGGAATAGTTGGAGTGGTGGTTCGAGAGGAGGAACGAAGGTGAATGCTGTTTTGTTGGTTGTTGGTGAGGGCATATTAGCAGACATGTTATGTAAAGAACTTTCTCCGGAACATCTAATTGTTCGAAAGTCACATTTTGATTCAGTTCTACCAGAAACCATAGATTTGGCTTTGGTCCTGCAAGATGAATATAACCCTTCTATTCATCAAGCTGCAGAAAAGATATTTCGAGCAAACAACACCCCATGGCTTCGAAGTTTTGTATCTTTTGGAGAAGGGATTATAGGGCCATTGGTGCGTCCTAGTATTCCAGGTTGCTCTCAATGTGCTGATTTGCGACGTGTTTTAACAGGTCGACATCGTAGAGAGATGTGGCAGATGCAAAAAAGTCTAGAGGCATCTGGAAAAACACAACAGGTAGCCTGGACATCACGGACAGGTTTTTTACAGATGGTTCATCTCCTCAAAGCAGAGGTTCAGAGAGTAATAGAAGGAAAACAATCTCTAACTGAAAATAGGCTCGGTTTGATCAACCTAAAAACATTGAAGAATTCATGGCATTCTTTCCTGCCTGATCCTCAATGTCACGTGTGTAGTTCCATACCTGACGATTCACCGGAGCTAGCCCGAATTTCTCTTCAGAAAAGTCCAAAAGTCAGTAATGGCAGTTACCGAACTCGTTCACTAGATGATTTGAAAAACGTCCTCCGTAAAGACTATCTTGATTCCAGAGCTGGCCTGCTTAATGATAAGATGATTAACCTTGTGCCTCCGTTTGCGGATGTTAGTGTTAATTTACCTTTGTTTGAGGGAGATGAGGGAACTGCCGGGCGTACTAATTCCTTCGAGGTAAGTGAATTAACGGCCATTTTGGAAGGGTTGGAGAGGCACTGCGGTCTCAGGCCGCGTGGCAAAAAGTCTGTGGTATATGACTGTTATCAAAATTTGAAAGATAAAGCCTTACATCCTGAATTGGTTGGTGTACATGAAGAAGAACAATATCATCGTCATGGCTTTCCTTTTGAAAAATTTGATCCTGATCGTCCCATGAACTGGGTATGGGGCTATTCGTTTTTACAAGAGAGGCCGATTTTAGTTCCAGAGTTACTTGCTTATTACAGCTTGGGTCACGACTCACGAGGATTTGTTTACGAAACCTCCAACGGATGCGCATTAGGAGGCAGTTTAGAAGAAGCCATTTTTTACGGCATTATGGAAGTGGTTGAGCGTGACTCATTTCTTATGACCTGGTACGCTAAATTATCTTTACCACGAATTGATCCATACTCTGCTGAAGATGAAGAACTAGCTTTAATGATTGACAGAATGAGAGCAGTCGGAGGATATGATCTGTATTTATATAACGCTACAATGGAACATGGTATCCCAAGCATTGTAGCGCTCGCAAAAAACAGAAAGCAAAAAGGATTGAATCTGATTTGTGCAGCAGGGGCTCATTTGGATCCAGTGCGTGCTGTGAAAACTGCTGTTCATGAACTGGCTGGGATGATGATGACACTTGATGAGAAATTTGAGGCCCACAAAGATGAGTATGTGCGAATGTTACTTGATTCATCGTTAGTGCAACAGATGGATGATCACGGCATGTTATATGGCTTACCAGAAGCAGAAGAGCGTCTGCATTTTTTACTTAACAATAACAGCCCGATTAAAACGTTTAACGAAGAATTCAAGTGGAAGTCGGTTCATGATGACCTTACCAATGATCTTAAGGATATTCTTCAAGCGTTACGGAACAAAAATCTGGATGTCATTGTCATTGATCAGACAACACCAGAAATCAAACGCAACGGGTTACATTGTGTAAAGGTGTTGATTCCTGGGATGCTGCCGATGACCTTTGGACAGCATCTAAAGCGAGTATCAGGGTTGGAGAGGGTATTACGGGTTCCAATGGAACTGGGCTATACGAGAGAACCTCTAACACGAGAAAAGTTGAATCCACTTCCACACCCGTTTCCATAAGAAGGGAGGCTGGAAGGATGAATTTGGATGAATTTCTACACAATTTACATTTTGATATTGATAAGGCAAACATTCCAAACTATGAAGTGGATTGGGACGATGGCCCGCTTGCTTACAAGCTTTACTATGACTTACCCGAAATCCCGCTTTCCATGGATGTGCCACTAACTCTCGAAGGCCAGGGAGTTCCTGATAAGCCAGATCTTCAGAAAATTGGTCACTTTCTTTGGTATGTGTATGGCATTACCCAATTTAGTCAAACAGTTTTTCCAACGGATTCTAATGAGGGACAGTTAGAAGTTATGCAAAGCTATAGAAGGTTTGCCCCTTCGGGTGGAGCGTTGTATCCAAACGAATTATATGTATATTTAAAAATTGATGATGCACCGAACGGGGTTTATCATTTTGATACGGTACACCACCGCTTAGTATTATTGCGTGAAGGTAATTTTGATCATTATCTTACCCGGGCACTTGGATGTCGCTTTGATCTTACATCTTGCTTTGGTACCATTTTTGTATCCACGATGTTTTGGAAAAACTTTTTCAAGTACAATAACTTTGCTTACCGGTTGCAGGGGTTAGATACAGGTGTTTTGATAGGGCAATTAGTAGAAGTAACAAAACGGTTTGGATTTGAATCAAGTGTGTACTATCAATATCTTGATCGTGCAATTAACCATCTTCTTGGGCTTACAGATCAAGAAGAAAGCGTGTATGCCGTCATCCCGCTAACAGTAGAAACCACCATTTGGTCAGGAAACCGTCAAGGTGGAACTGTCGAAGCTTCTGAATTGTTACAAGAAATACCCTCTATTCAGACTGCACATTATGTTCGGTCAAAGAGAATGAAAGAGTATCATATGTTAGTGGAAATGAATGAAGCTTCTATACTTGATTCTCCATCTTTTCGATCGATAGATGAGAAGGTGAATAGAGATGGTAAGGGGAAGGTGTACCCTTTGCCTTTTGTTCATCATCTTTCATATGATTTTGTGTTAAGCTGTCAAAAGCGATTTTCACCTGACATGGATTTCATTTTAGGAAAGGTAAGTCTCCAACAGCTATCTCAACTTCTATATGAGGCGACTGCATCTTACCATTATCGAAACGATTTAGCGGAAAATCATAAAGATAAGCATCGCGTCTCGATATTTGTATGTTTGTATAATATTGAAGGACTCCCTAATGGAGCTTATTACTATGACAACAGTGAGCATGCATTGCGTCTGGTGAATCCAGGAGACCATCGGCTCCTTCTGCAATCCGGAATGTCTTTAGGTAATGTAAATTTGCTACAGGTCCCTATCACGCTGCATGTTGTTGGTGACAAGGATTACAATAAAGATTACCTTGGGTACAGAGGATATCGAATTCAACAAATGGAAGCAGGGATGTTAGTACAAAAATTATTATTAGCAGCTTCAGCCCTTGAAATGGGTGGCCACCCACTCCTCGGTTTCGATGTGGACCTAAGTGATCAACTATACAACTTAGATTCACTCGGAAAAACAAGCTTAATCCAAATCCCAATCGGTCCATATCGACAACGCCCCTGGCTGATGGGAAGGCTCCATACTTAACGGGACAGGGGGACAGGTTTGTTGTCCCACATATAGATTTGGAACAATGTTTACCTCTGGTACTTACTAATGGCGGCAGGGGTAATTACAATTATTCCTTCCATTTTCGAATTTGTATTCAATTAACGTTCTCTTAACGAAGGTATCACAACGGGTAGAATGGATGGAAGATAGCAAAGTAGTAACTGTAATGGAAGGTCACAACCATTCTAAGTTAGTAAATAATTTTAAATAACTGAAATCTGCCACTACTTTCAAATGGCGATTTCAGTTATTTTTTTTGAAATGTTCACCTAAAAGTTATGTACAACAAATAAAGCTTGACCACTCAGACGTTTGTGTGTTGAAAACTACTAATCTTAAATTCTACCTTTTTTAATGAATTATTTTAAAGGAAATCTACTGAAGTTTAAAGAATTTTATATGAGGGACAAGGGGACAGGTTTGTTGTCCCACTTACAGACTTTGGACAATGGACCTGTCCTTTTGTCCCTCCTTACAAACTTGGGACAACGTACCTGTCCCTCTGTCCCGCAGACTGTGGACAATGAACCTGTCCCACTATTTTTTAGGAGGAATTTCGAATGAAAGCAATTCAGAAACAAGGTTTAGGACAGGCAATGTATATTGAAGCAGCAATTCCCGCTTATGGTGCTACTGACATTTTGTTAAAACCACTGTTTTCGGGAATTTGCCATACTGATTTACATGTCCTCTACCACAATCTTGGCCAAGAGGAGGGGAATGAATTTCCTGTCATTATGGGCCATGAATTTTCCGCGGTTGTTGAGGCTGTGGGAGATCAAGTAGATTATTATATTGGAACAAGTCATAAAATTAACGTTGGAGATCGTGTTACCGTCGAACCTGTCCTTCCATGTGGTAAATGTTCGTATTGTCTACAAGGAAAAATAAACATTTGTCCAAATATGTCTCATCTAGGTATGTTTGAGGATGGCTGTTATGCTGACTATGTTCGAGTACCTTTCACTCGTGTCCATCGTTTGCCTGATCACATCTCTGATCGTGCTGGATCATTAGTGGAGCCCTTGGCTTGCGCAATTAACTTCGTCGATAAAAGTCAGATAAAACCTGGTAACACGGTTGTAATTATTGGAGGAGGAGCGATTGGTCAATTAACTCTTCAAGTTGTACTTGCTTCAGGTGCAGGGACTGTCATACTATCAGAACCTGTTGCAAAAAAACGTGCTCTTGCGTTAAAGTCTGGTGCTCATGCGGTTATTGATCCCTTAACTGAAAATGTTAAGGAACGTGTCATGGAGTTAACGTCAGGTATAGGTGCTGATATCGTAATTGAATGTGTCGGGATAGAGGCAACAGTAGGACAGATGCTTGATGTTGTTCGAAAAGGGGGCCGATGTGTGATGGCAGGTATTCCTTCAGACCGAATGAATGTCGATTTATCAAGATTGGTCCTTGGTGAGGTCGAGTTAGTTGGCGTACATGCCACAGCATGGCAATTCCCAAGAGCGATGAAATTAATTGAAAATGGAATGGTTGATGTGGAGGCGGCGCTAGAACGAGTGATCCCTTTTTCAAAAGCAATTGAAGGCCTAAAAGAAGCATTTGAATCAAATGAATTTGGAAAGATGGTGATTGAGCATGGCAGATAATTATGGAAAACTACCAATACCTCAAATGACCCCTGAATTACTTTCTCTGATAAGAGAAGGGAAAGTGTATAGTTTACAAAAAGTGTTAGAAGCTGGCATTCCTGTGTTCGGAGGACATGCTCCCTTTTCGATCATGCCATATATCAGACATGGTGATGTTGAGGATGGCTTAGAAGGACCAGGTGGTTTTGCTTCAGAATTTACAATGATGGGACAGCATACAGGTTCTCATATCGATGCACTTGCTCATTTTAGTAAAAAAGTTGGAAATGAACGCTATGTCTATGGTGGGGAGAGTATTGCGGATGCCCAGGACCATCAAGGAATAAAGAAATGGAGTATTGAACAAATGCCTCCAATTGTGGCACGAGGAGTTCTGTTAGACATAGCAAAACTCAAGGGAGTAGAGGTGCTAGATGACAGCTACGCCATTACGGCCGAAGACATACAAGAATGTGAGGAACAACAAGGAGTGAAGATTGCTCCAGGAGATGTTGCGTTAATTCGAACAGGCTTTATGAAATATTGGAAGACTGATAACAATCGGTTCTTAACAAGACATGCGGGAGTTAATTTAGAAGGAGCACAATACTTAGTCGAAAACGGGGCAATTGCAGTTGGAGGGGACACTTCAACATTTGAAGTGTTACCTTCACCAAGGCATGACATCCATATCTACCTATTGGTAGAACAAGGAGTGCCGATATTAGAATGCCTTAATCTAGAAGAAATGGCTCTTGACCAGGCATATGAATTTTTATTTATAGTCAGTCCATTAAAACTAAAAGGCGCAACAGCTTCTGTTATTAATCCATTAGCAATTCGGTAGGGACACAGGGACAGGTTCATTGTCCCTCTGGAATAATTCATAAAGACCTTCTTTTAATCTAGCAATTGAGTAAAATAAATTTGATAGAATTGAAGAAGGGATAAGAACCTAATTTTTTCTGACTCCGTTATAGTAGAAATGGTGAAGGATATAATAAACCGATTAAAAACGGTTCATTGGCAATACGCAAGGGAGGACATAGCGCTGGCAGCATCATGATGAAACACTGCTCATGGGTAATTATTTGAATACATATCAATTTCTTCCACTTAAGAAATAGGTGTAGAAAATTGTTTTTCCCAATAACAAACGTAAGTATAATAGGTATTAGGAGCAATGAAGCATACTAGAGTAAGATGTAGAGAGCGCTCAGAGAATGAGTGCTTTTTTCTAATTAGAACAATGGACCATATTCTAAACTTACTTTTAATGGACAACCCCATATCCACCAAAAATTGCATTTGCAAAGGAGCTATTAAACGTTGATGACAATTTTTCCAAACCTTGAAACAGCTAGGTTACATCTAAAGGTCCTAACATTAGATTATCTCGAAGATGTGTTTCGTCATTTTTCAGATGAACAGATTACACAATTCATGGACATTGAGCCTTGCAAGAGCTTGAAAGAAGCAGAAGACATTATTACTTTTCATTTGGAGGACAAGGGCTGTCGCTGGGGAATTTTCTTAAAGGAAAATGGTGAATTCGTTGGAACGGCAGGTTTTCACTATATAAGACAAAATAGAAACGAAACAGTAGCTGAAATTGGCTATGATTTGGCAAAATCTCATTGGGGAAAAGGTTATATGACCGAAGTAATGCATGAGTTGCTTCAATACGGTTTTACAGCAATGGGTTACGATAAAATCGACGCAACTGTCGAACCATTAAATCAAAGGTCTATCAAACTATTAGAAATTTTAACGTTTAGACGGGAAGCAGAACTTCAAGATGGTCTAGTTTACTATTACCTACAGAAATAAAAAGGGACAGAGGGACAGGTTCATTGTCCCTGTCGGATCATTCATAAACACCTTCTTTTAATCTAGAAATTTCGTAAAGTTAAATGTGATAGAATTGAAGTTAGAAAGGGATAACATCCTATTTTCCCCTGACTCTTTTAAAGTAGAAATAGTGAAGGATAGTAACGAACAAAACTGTTCATTGGCTATATTTGAGGATCCAATGGCAAAGGAGAGAACGTTTATGAGAATGAGTAATCTTGATGTAGCCAAAAAGTGTTGGGGGTGGAGCATAAATGGAACCATTTGATAAAAAGAATAAAGTAAGCAAGGCTGGACTTACTCTGAAAGCGTTTGCCGACCGAATCATTCCAGGAGATGCATGGCCATCGGCGACAAATGCTGGAGTTATTGACTACTTGGCACACCGAGCTGAAGAGGACGACGCAACTTGGAGAGACTTGGTTGAGCCAGGACTTCATGCATTGGAAGCTGAAGCAATCGCTCAGTATCAACGACCATTCACGGAATTGAAGGATAGTGAGCAGGATGGACTTTTACATGACATTGAAAGTGGCAGTGTTGAAGACTGGACAGTGTCTCCTCAACACTTCTTTTCCACCTTACTCAGCTTGATTATTGAAGGTTACTATGGAAATCCAGAGGCTGGAGGAAATCGTGAGGGGAAGTCATGGGACATGATAGGATTTCGCCGAAGTACAGTTAGCGGTACTAGCGATCCAGTTCGAGAAACTGATTTAGCGCAAAAGATGTTTGACCAACTGCAAGACCGGTATGATGCTGTCATTGTGGGAGCTGGGGCAGGTGGATCGGTTGCCGCGGCAGTGTTATCTGAATCAGGTCTTCGCGTTCTTGTCGTTGAGCGCGGAAGCTGGCTCAAATATGACCAGATTGGACGAGATCATGTCCGTAATCACCGTTTTAGCAAATATGGACACAACACAGGGCCTGGGTTAAAAGGCAATCCGCGTACCATTATTTTGGCAAATGATGAAGAACGGATTACCACCCCTTTTGACGGCCATTATCATAATAACGCCATGACAGTAGGTGGCGGAACACGTGTCTATGGTGCACAGGCATGGCGATTTCATTCAGATGATTTTAAAATGGCGACTCGCTATGGAATTCCAGATGGAAGCTCGCTTTCTGATTGGCCTCTTACATATAATGACCTCGAACCTTATTACGACCGGGCAGAATGGGAAGTCGGTGTTTCAGGTGACGGGAAAGCACATCCCACACAAGGACATAGGGGACGGGACTTCCCGATGCCACCATTGTCGATGACATTAGAAGCAGAACGCTTGGCGAAGGGAGCTGCGAAACTGGGATGGGAAGTGGGGCCAGTTCCTCTCCTCATCAACTCAGTTGAACGTGACGGTCGACCAGCCTGTGGACGTTGTGGTGAGTGTGTTGGATTTGCTTGTCCGACTAATAGTAAAAATGGCGGTCATAACACCATGTTAGTGAGAGCACTTGCAACCGGTAACTGTGATCTGATTTGTGATACCATGGTGGAACGTATCGACACAGAGGGAGGAAAACACGCTACCGGGGTTCGCCTTGTGCAGGAAGTGGGTGGTTCGATTCAACGTCGACAAATACATGCAGGGCATGTGGTGGTTGCAGCCGGTGCCATCGAAAGCGCGCGCCTCCTTCTCAATTCAGCAAGTGATGCAGAACCAGAGGGGATAGGCAATCGAAATGGACTAGTTGGAAAGAACCTTCAGGGGCACGTTTATTCAGGGGCTTACGGTATATTTGATGAGCCTGTTCAAGATGGAATGGGACCTGGGGTAAGCATCGCCACTTGTCAATTCACCCATGGTAATGAAAGCGGGATCGTCGGGGGCGGGATGCTCGCTAATGAGTTTACCAGGTTGCCGCTTATTCACTGGTATCGAGCGCTTTCACCTAATGCGGCCAGGTGGGGGAGTGCTGGTAAAGAAACAATGCGTGAGAGTTACTTGCGCACTAGTCATATTCAAGGGCCAATTCAAGAAATCCCAACAGAAGAGTCAAAAGTGCGAATCTCACAAACCGTCAAAGATCGCTTTGGAATTCCTGTCGCTCAGCTTTCAGGGAGTGCTCATCCTGAGTCGCTTCGTGCATCTAGGATGCTTGCAGAAAAAGCAGAGACCTGGCTCTGGGCTTCCGGGGCACGTCAGGTTTGGCGAACACAGCCAGGCGGGGGGCTTAGTGCTGGGCAGCATCAAGCGGGAACACTGCGTATGGGTAACGATCCAGCTACATCAGTCACAGATCCTACTGGTCGCATACATGGATACGACAATCTATGGGTTAGCGACGGGTCAGTACACGTGACCAATGGCGGCGTGAATCCGGTATTGACCATTCTTGCTTTGGCTTTCCGCACCGCAGAAAACTTGGTGAAAGAAGCATAAAACATGTTGAAAAAGATTTTAGCAATAGCAACCAACCTGCATAATTAACAAACGAGCCACGTTTTAGTACGTGGCTCGACAATCGTTGTTTGATCAAGTTTTGCAGTAGTGAGACGGTAGCTTTCATTGTTTGCTAGTATATCTGAGGTAATTATATAGTCAAACTGGATTTTTTCTATTATTATTTTAAAATCACAAATGAAGTTTTATTGAAAGAACGGTACCATCCCCATATCCACCTTACCATGACCGACTTAAAGATATGGGACCGTCTCTATGTCTCTCAGAAAACCGTATTGACAAAACATAATTCTCTAATTATGATTTATTTATCAATCAATAAATATTTTATAAGGATGATCATATGGCAGTCAAAGAAGATAAAAGAGAAATCATTATAGAAAAGGCTGTAGCAGTATTCGCAGAAAAGGGGTATTACAAAGCAACTACAGCACTAGTGGCAAAGGCTGCAGGAGTGACACAACCCTATGTGTTTCATTTTTTTGAAAACAAGGAAGAATTATTCAAGGCTGTGGTTGATCGTGCATTCGGTAGAATCTATACAACATTTTCAGAAGTTCAAGCACCTGCTGATCAATTAATTGAAACAATGGGTCATGCCTTTGAACAAATTATTCAAACACATCGAGATGAAGTCTTAATGGTCATGCAATCACATGCCATTTCAGAAGTAGGGATTCGTGAGCATTGCCGCAAGTTATTTCAGACCATGTTTGAAGCATTAACATTTAAATTTGAAAATGCAGGGATTCCGAATGCCAAAAAGACAGCTAGTCATTTTATTAGCACTGGTTTATTAATTACAGTTGCAGAGGTGTTAGAGTTACCACAATTAACACATCGAATGGATGATTGTTAAAAAGGGGAGGCACTACTTAACAGGTTCCGCTTTCTGTCGCACAAACTGAAAATGCACCCTAATTTGTAATGCCTTTTGTACCTGGCTCTGTTCACTGCTGTTCACTGTACTGATTCATTTTAAGTCAGTCGATAAAAAGATGCTGATTCCGTCATCTGGGTCTTTAAGGTCCTCTCTTTTCAGTTGGGGAGGCAAGTCAAAACTGGGTTCGGTAAATTAACGGAGAAATTTCCCTTAATAGTAATTAGCACTGAAATAGAAATAAAATAGAGGGAGAAACTTCTCCTATTGACCAAAAAAATGTGAAAATAGGTAGTTTTGCATCTGCATAAGCGTAAAATCTCCCTCTATATTGACCGGAACGAACTCTATTCTGCAAATTAACGGGAAAATCTTCTCTTATTTTAACTTTCAATGGTTACTCAATTGAGGATTAGACTTTTCATAAACGTTATAGTTGGATATTTATGATCTTAAACTAAAAAACGGTCAAACTTCATCAGCTGGGTAGCCTCCTTGAGCTGAAGCATTCATTTTAAGTTACATTTTTCATGTTTGTGATAGGAAACGGAACACGTTATGCACTACTAACTTTTTTTACCACGGTATTTATTGATTGATAAATAAATTACCTACATTTACTATTTATTAATTGATAAATAAAGTTCAATTATTTTTTTTAACCCATTATTTATTGATTGATAAATAAATAAAAATTAAAAGGGTGGGGACTATATTGGTAAAAAATATAAATGCTAATACAAAGGAACGAAACTCGTCTGCTAAGTTATTTGAAGGAGAGTCTGGACTTGTAGTAACAGGAGTAATGGGATTGATACTTTCGATAGGAATTGCCGTCTATCTTTTTGTTCAAGGACCTATTGTTTCACCTGAAGGTAATATGAGGGACGCTTTTTCCTTTAATGCAGCGATTGGAATGTTTATTCTTTCTATAGCGGCTATTTTACCGCTCGCAAGATTTGAAGAAAGTAAAAGGAGAGTAGTAAGGTGGTTATTTATTTTTGCAACTTTATATTCATATGCAATTGAAACCATTCAAAACCTTCGAGGAATAAGTCCACGATTTTCTCGCGAAGGCGATGTAGTGGATATGGTCTTTGGAATCATCTTTGGAATTGTATCATTGATACTAGTACTATTAATGGTCTTGCTAGCTATTCAGTTTTTTAGAAAATACTATCCTTATGAACGCGTCATTTTACTATTGGGAATTCGTTATGCCTTTCTCTCAATCATTGTGGCGAATACTGCTGGTATATGGATGATTTTTCTTCAAGATCGGTTCATTGGAGAATCAGGGAATTTGATTGTTCTGCATGGCATTGGATTCCATGCACTCCAAACATTAATCCTTCTAGCTTGGTTGTTGGAAAAAGCTCAAGTTAAGGACAAAGTTGCAAAGGTTCTCGTCCATTCTGGTAGTGTTGCATGGATGGTTATGATAAGCCTTATAGGAATTCACACTGGACTAGGAAACAGCGTATTTGAATTAACTCCATTGCCTATTTTAGCAGTCCTTTTATTACTATTTTGGTTCACGACAGTTACCATTGCATTTGTACTTTATATCAAACAAAGACAAGTGCACTTCGTCAGCTTAGTAAGGTAGAGAAAAATGTTTAGCGGGAGAGAGGGGAGGGACAATGAATGTCCCTCTGTCCCACTGGACACAGAGATTATATTAAGTTAGAGTAAACGAATATACAGAATTTTGCTTTGTGTAAGAGCAGGAATATATAAATAGGAGAGTTACTAAATGGATAATAACGATATGTTAATTCGATTACGATATGCATTGGAATTGAAAAACAAAGAAATGGCAGAGATATTCAAACTAGGTGGTGTGGAGATATCTGTTCCAGATGTGATAAAGGTACTTACTAAGTCTGATGAATATGAAGAGGAAGATGATAATCAACTAAAATGTGATAATAACATGTTTGATTCATTTTTAAATGGATTAATTATTTACAAAAGAGGAAAACAAGAGCCTAAACCAGGACAGCCTGAATCACCTCAGCCGTCCTTGAATAAGAGGGCTAACGTGAACAATCATCTTCTGAAGAAAGTCAAAATAGCACTGTCGTTAACGACAGAGGATATGCTGGATATATTTGATGCAGCAGGTATAACAGTAACGAAGAGTGAACTTGGAGCTTTATTAAGAAAAGAAGGACATAAGAATTATAAAGAATGTGGAGATAAATTCGCCAGGAATTTCTTGAAAGGGCTGGCAATCAAATACAGGGGATAATGCAAGAATGGATTTTTTATGGGTGATGATATTATACATACATTCATGGGTGAAACAATACGATTTGAGATCAAGTACAAAAACCGAACATCTCTAGCAATTATGATTGACGGTTATGGAAATATTGAAATACATGCTCCCAAAAAGACACCTGATGAAACGATCTTACTAGCAGTAGAGGATCAATGGGATTTAATTCAGCAAAAGCTAACCGAAATCAAGGACAGATTTAACGGGCCACAGGAAAAAGTTTATGAAAATGATAAGACCTTTTTATATCTAGGAAATAGTTATCCAATAAAGATCTTCCATGATATGAATATAGCCCAGGACCATGTTGTGTTTGACGGGGAAAAGCTACATATCTATGTGAAGCAGCTTGATGATGAAAAAATGAAACAAGCATTAACACGATTTTACTATCAACAATGCAAGGCATTGGTGGAGAAGAGTATCTCATCTTTTCAACGGAACTTCAAAACAAAACCACGTTCTGTCACTATTTCGGATAATAAACGAACATGGGGGACCTGTGATTCAAAACAGCAATTAACATTTAATTGGAGACTAGCGATGGCACCACGTGAAGTCATTGACTATGTAGTCATTCATGAAATGTGTCATATGGTCCACATGAATCACGACCGTTCCTTCTGGCGTCTAGTTGGAAAAATAATGCCTGATTATAAGGAAAAAGAAAAATGGTTAGCTTTATCAAATTGGAAAATGACTGTATAGATGAGGAAAATTTTATGTTTAGCCAGAATTCTAATGAAATCTGGCTTTTAGATTTTCATCCAAAGCTCATAGAGAAGAAAACGAGCCACGTATTATACGTGGCTCGACAATCGTTGATTACTCTTATTTACTGAGCTGTGACGCTTGACTAAAATGTTTGCCAGAAAAATAAAGCGTTCACATATTCAAATCGGCATTCTTTCTCCATTTTTTGTCAGCTAAAATCAGATATGACTTCTTTCTAGCATGAACGGACCGATCACGAATCGCACTTAATTTAAGACTTAATTTTCATGAGTTTCTTTAAACGACGTACCATATCTTGGGTTTGTAGTAGTTCCTTATTTGTCATTTGCTTCTTTCCATACTTCGCTCTTTCAAAGAGGGTGACTAACTCGTTTAGTTCCTTTTCTAGGAATCTATTTTGCTTGCTCCAGCGCGATATCGTTTCAGGTAATGTTTCATAGTTAAAATTTTGATATCCATGGCGGCGTCCATAAGTAAGGAGACGCTCAACTTCTACTACAATCATTTGATTCGGAGATTTCACCCCTCGGTGTTTCCATCTATACCAAGAAAAACTAAGTTTTCGTTTCGATAGAAAAAGAAGAACAATCCCAAAAATGATTACGACAACAATTACAACTAAAACGATAAGGACCATTTTTCCGATTGAAAAGGATTTGTTAGTATCGGCATTCATCGTCTCATCCATCGCGACTTCTACATCAAGATTGGTTTCTGGAGTTACTTTGTAAGTCGGGGCAGAGAAGGTAGCTGTTGGTTCAAACGGAAGCCAGCCATACCCAGGAAAGTAGACCTCGACCCAAGAATGAGCATTGGCATTTGCCACATCATAAATTCCTGGTCCTAATGGTTCCTGCTCTGCTTGATAGTAGTAGTATAAATCATTTTCATCGATTCTTTTTGAACCGTACGTATATCCTTTTACCCAACGAGCAGGGATATCAAGCGTTCTCGTTAACACGACCATTGCTGTTGAAAAATAGTCACAATATCCTTCTTGCAATTCGAATAAAAATTGATCAACAAAATCCTCGCTTTTTCCTAAGCTAAGATCTGGCTGTGTCGTATACGTATAGGTTTCCTTTAAGTATGTTTCAATCGCTTTCACCTGATCATAGGCATTTGCTTGCTCAGCAACAATTTCACTAGCAAGCTCTGAAACTCTCGAAGGCAAATCAATAGGTAGTTGCAGGTATTTGTCCCAATCATCATCAAGCGAGATGGATTTTGCAGCTCGCAACCCATCCTCATCAACTAACGGCACTTGTGACGTAATTTTGTATTGTTTAGGAAATATCCCATCATGAATGGAATAATAATGCAATTCTGCAACAGTGGGTAACCAAAGGAGAGGACCTTTTACCTCAATTTGTTCAACATCGATGCTACTTTCTATTTCTCCATCTTTTTCTACACTTTCTACAATTTCGACTGATTCCATTAAATAAGATCCAAATAAGACATCACTTTTATAGGCATCATGTTCTGAAAAGGTAATTGTTTGTGTAATCTCTTTTGTTTCCAACAAGGAGAAATCAAAAGCAGGGTCATTCAAATCAGTAAGGAATTGTTCACCAACATCTGCAAATACCATATGATTGTCAAAATGGTAGCTTTTATCTTCATGCTCCCAGCCAGATCCATTATAAAAATAACGCACTTCACCACGATAGTAGGTAGGATCAGATGTTTCAACAGACATGACAGGAGTGTAGTCATAATCAAAGGCACCACCTAATTGACGATCATCCCGACTATATCCAGAAATAATTTCTATGTCAGCACGATTCCCCAAACTTTCAGGGTCGATATAAGCCGATATTTCCTTTTCTCCTCCAGTTATATTTTTCCAAGCAGTATAAGGATCCGTCAGCAATGCCGGAACATCTGGTGTAAGAATCCTGAAAAACAGTAAGACAGTAAAAAAGAGCGCGACAGGTGTAATGACGGTAGCTGGATACTCGATTAAGTGCTCCCAGCCATCAGGGCTTTTTTCCCTGAGAGAGTTAAGATGATTGACGACTAATAGTAACAATCCTGCACTAATCAACATAATGATATCGTTCATTAAATCGTGATAAGTAAATGTATCAATGATGGATAATCCAATCGCTGCTATTAAAATAATCGCAATTGCCCGCCATTTCGATGCAAACCAGCGGACCATGCAAAGGTAAAATACCCATGCCACAATACTGATGAAAAGATTGACGCTCTCCATTTGAAGAATCTGCTCAAAGCTCATGTTCTGGATTGCAGACCAAGCTATTATTTCGGAAATGATGTTTTTCCAGTCTATATAATAAAGCATGATAAGGTTCATCACGACAAATTCAACAAACCAACGAAGTACTTTGTGATAAGGAAAAATCATTTCAATGATACAAGTAATGATCAACACCCAGGTTATGATGTGAATGTTCGTTGGTACCATATACTCAGACAGTAGTGATAGAAAGGAAGACAAGAACACAGCGGTAAATAAAACATTTAAACGCGCAAGCCATTCTATTTTTTTCAAGCTATTTCCCTCCTAACACAACAGGTAGCTCCTTTAAGGAACCGACTGGGTAGCAGCGAATTTGCTCTGACTGTAATAGACGTAACCATTTTTCTACATCTGAACCATTAGAACTACAAATGTGGCAAGGATGCAAATTCATTTTTTTCAGTCCAACTAGACTATTATATAAATGTGTACTTGTCTCAGCTGTAATCACAATCACAAAATTTCCTCGTAACCGTGTTATTTGCCTGTGAAGGAGTGCTTTCTGTATATTGATTTCACCATCCATTTTTACATATAGCAAATGTTCCTCAAGAAGTTGATGATTGTTCACCCCAGATTGTGCTTCATAGAACATCACTTTTTTACCAGGAGAAAGTAAACCCGTGGGTATTTCATTTTTCGTGCAGTAGCGAATAATAGAAGCAGCGATTGAAACGGCTAATTCGAATTGTTCCTCATCTTGATAAGAAGAGCGATATTGATCAAGCACGATTGTGATGTTTGGAACAGATTCGCGAATGAATTCTTTTGATTTGAACTCTCCTGTTTTCGCCGAGGCATTCCAGTGAATCCTTGATAGCCTATCACCATGTGTATATTGTCTAACTCCGTCCATTTCGGTTGTTTCCCTTTGAAACCTAGAAATCGAAACATCACGAACTCCATTCCGAAAGGATGATAACAACGACCATTCCTTAATGGTGATGGTTTTAGGATACACCTTACATGTCACTGGTAAGGGAAGGGATGTTTTATGTTGAAACAAATTTAACAGATCAGAAATTGAGCATTCTGTGTCTCCAAATGTATACGTCCCACGTTTTAGATTGGAAATGGTGTAGGAAACCTTTCCAGTTCGATAGGTAGTAGGAACAAAGGAAGAGTGATAGATTTGACTACCAAACTCATGGTGTGTGACTTGATCTTTTATTAGCACAAAGGGAATCGGCCAAAACCCAGGAATTTGATAATTCGTTTCGATGTGAAAGGAGTCACCTGTTTCCAAGCGTTTCCCATAATTTGTTACCATCCGTTCTGCTTTAATATCAGTTATACCGCTCCATTTGCCTAATAAAACAAGGTAGGCAGTGATCACGGTCGTAATGAAAAAAAGAAGAAATGCTAATTTCCCACCAGTAAACAAAAGAAAAAACAGGCTACATAACCAAACTAACATCACACCCCAAAACAAGGCACGTTGGTCATTTGGCATCCATTGCTTTACCGCTTGCAGCATGCCATCACTTCTCCAATCCCACCGGTACATTCACATTCTTGATGATAAATTGCATCAAGCTGTCTACTTGGACGTCACTCATTTGAGCGTCGGGACGTAGAATGATACGGTGATGAAAGACATAAGGAATGAGAAACTTTACATCATCAGGTGTAACAAAATCACGTTGATTGACAAAAGCGAACGCTTTTAATGCACGCAGTAATGCTAATGTTCCCCTTGGACTTACTCCTAGAAATATAGAAGGGTGGTTTCTCGTCTTTTCTACGATGGTTAAAATAAAATCAACCACACTTTCATCAATATGAACCTTCCGCACATCGTCTTGTAGCTTTTTAATTGTTGCGATATCAGTGATTGCTTTCATGTCTTCTAATGGATTTGTACTTGCTTGTGCCATAATCAATTCTTTTTCATTTTGTTTCGTTGGATAATGAAGATTGAACTTCATCATAAATCGATCCAATTGCGCTTCAGGTAAAACATAAGTACCTTCAAACTCAATCGGATTTTGTGTTGCCATCACAAAGAAAGGCTGGGGTAGAGGATGGATCGTTCCATCAACGGTCACTTGTTTTTCTTCCATTGCTTCAAGTAAAGCCGATTGTGTTTTTGTTGAGGCACGGTTAATCTCATCGACAAGTAAAAAGTTTGTCATCACCGGTCCAGGACTGTAAATAAACTCTTCACTTTTTGGGTGATAGATAGAAAACCCCGTGATATCCGTTGGTAATAAGTCAGGGTTACATTGAACGCGTCGAAATTGACTTTGAATGGATTTCTCTAATGCTTTTATAAGCATGGTCTTACCAATACCTGGAACACCTTCAATCAGAACATGTCCATCTGCCAAAAGTGCTGTAATGAGTAGCTTTACTTCATCTTTTTTTCCTACCATACAACGATTAATAGCTGCTTCAATATCTATTAAAACGTTTACATAATCTGTTTCCATCAGTTGTAACCTCCGTTTTTTTGTTACGTATTTCTTTTAAACTAGAAATATAGTAAGTTCATATGTATTCGTTTTTCTAATACAATATCTTTAGTTTTATTATAATAGAAAGGAACCGTTTCTTAATAGTTTTAACCTATGTGATTTGAGGAAAAGTAGAATAAAACAAACGAAAATAGCCCTGCTATTTACCATACTATGCAGGGCTACTGTTGAAATGAGTAGATTCGTCTTGTGTCTGTCATCATACTCTTATTATACTATCCGTTTGGCAGCAAAAACCTGAACAAACCAATAAACAAATACTAACTCCAAACTAAATCCAAAAATGATGTTATTACTATTTGTAAAGATGTAAATAAGTACATTCATTACGAGCAACTGAATGATTAAAAGGATTGAGAGTAGTTGTAATAGGGACTTCTTTTTCACTTGATAGGAAACAGGATATAGCATAACAACTTCATTCAGCTCATGCTGTAAAGGCAAAATTTGATACCCTGTTAAAAATAATATGACAGGAATCACGATCCACCCATATTCGGGGTACATACACACACTCACTATACCAATGAGACTTAATCTAATATAAAGAAAATAGAAATCATTATACCTAACAAATAGAAGGGCATATAAATAAACAAATGAAGATGGTTGGTCGTGAGATGTCAATCTTTTTATTATCCAAGTCAGAAACCGCCTTCTCCGAAACGAGCGTTTTACATGATGAACATCGGTATAAATGTTAATGAATTTATAGATTCTGAGTAATGATTTTTCCTCTTGTTTAAGCAAATATTCCCAATTCACGCTTTTAGCATCAAGTGGAAATACATAAATCGAAAAACCATAGTTTACTAATAGTAATGTCAATGCAATGATCCAGTTTCCGATAAAGAGGAAGAAAAGAATCATCGTGAACGACAAAAACCGAATCAGTTTATGCAGAAATCGCCGGGGTTCCATCGTTAGCCATTGTTCCACCCATGTTAAGCGGACATTTAGGACAATCATGCATAGAAAAAGCACAAAAAAGGGGGATGTTAGAACCTTCTCAGCATTGATTAATACTGTCATAAAGGTGATGACGATTGTAAATTTCACTACATCGAGAATCGCACTGTATATCATCGCTTTTCGGAAATAATCAGAGAGACTTGCTTCGGCTGGTAGTAAAAAGACAAGGTCTGCTTTTTGCACAAATGTTCGAACTGATGACCGTAAAAAAAATGCTGCTGTCATTAGAGAGGCAATCCATTCGGTTAATATATAGCTAGGTATCCATTGAATCACTTTCAGGTAATAATAAACAAACACACAACCAAGTAAGAGCAACGAAAAAAACACATTGCCTGCGATCGTCGAAAAGTACTTTGCAATTATGATATAAAACTCTACTGTTCTCTTTTTCCATAGTTGGTTACTATCCATTGCCACTACTACTTTCATTCTTTGATTTTATAGTGTTACCTATTCTTCATAAATCTATTGTATCCTTCTTTTAGAAATGGAGATGCTGTATGAAAACAAGGTAAGAAACTTGTATGTACGTTCAATTTATTTATTCACTACATTCATCCGTTGGGTAATTTATCACATCATTACAATTTTTTTATGAACATGTTGTCATTTGTATGAAAAGAAAGGATAGACAGAGCATAACGTATCCTACTCATCTATCCTTACTAATTTACCTCTTAGTCTTAAAATAAAAATCAAAGGAACTACTTATTATTTTTCAACTGTATAATGTAATTCGACAAATTGATTAAAGGTTCTCGTCCCTTTTAACGAAAGGGATAGTTGATAATCATCTGCTTTAAATAATGGAATTCCTTCGCCAATGATTCTTGGAGCAATGGTCAATATGAATTCATCCACTAATCTTTCTTTAAAAAACGATTGCAGTATGTCTCCGCCCCCAACGATCCAAATATTTTTCCCTTCTTGATTTTTTAAATGATTTGTAAAATGAATAATATCTTCATTGATAAACTTTACATATTCTGTATCTTGGATAGAAGACCGTGAAAAGACATAACATTGCTTATTTTGATATGGAAAATGTCCATTTTCGTGTTCCATGATCCAATCATACGTTCTTTTACCAAGTAAGATTGTATCAACCGTATCATAAAATTCTGAGTACCCATTGTCTCCTTCACCTTCTACATTAAATAACCACTCTAACGAGTCATCTTTTGTTGCGATATATCCGTCCAAACTTTGAGCGATAAACAAGACTAATTTCCTTTTAGTCTTCATCATAGGCCTCCTTTCAAATCATATACAACAGTATCATTTTAACATAAATTACCAGTAGAAATCTTGCATTTTAGCACAGCAAATGGTAGTTGTAAATTCACTGTTTGACCATGATGGAAATTGTCTTAGGGAGGGGGAGCTAGTCGAAGTATCTGGATTCAACAACACGTCGGGTTGAAAATAAAAAACACCAATCCTCTTACTATTTATAAAAAGGGGAGGTGCTTTTCATTTACTGTCTATCCATTCATAGTATTCATTTGTTTAGAAACTTCATTTGAACTGTGGTCGTGGGATACGATAATCTTCTTTTTAATCATAAACTGGTGAATTCTTCCTACCAGTACAATTCCTACTGCACTAGAGGCAGCTAATAGAAGGGAAAAGAACGTTTCTTTTGCACCTATTAAGAAAAAGCTAAAAGGGAAAACGGAGCTATCGACTAAAAAGGCTGCTAAGCCAAAGGAAATTCCGTATTTTGCGTGAATCATTTTTCCAAGCATCGAACCGCCACCTAAGCTAGAATTGGCCATTCCCATCAACCCTAACCCAATTCCCATCCATAACCCACCAACAAGAGCTCCTATTCCAATATTTTCAACACCATAGATGATCAAATGCTCTTGAAGAACTCCGACAAGGATGGATGCAGAAACCATGCTGATAACCGATTTGTAGAATAAATCTCGATACCAGATAAAGGCTACTAAAAATAAAGGAAAATTAAACAAAAACATTCCTACTCCAATATTTACATTGAACACGTAATAGCTCATGGTTGCCATACCTGTAACGCCACCAGCCATAATGGTGTTGGGAACGGCAAAAAGGATGGTTGCGAGGGCAAAATTAACAATTCCTGTAGTAATAAGAATAAAGCGTTTAATGATATACCCCTCCTAGAGAAACTCAATGATACTACTATAATATATTTTCTAGTAGTTTGCATTGGAGTGGTATTATTTCATTTTTCAACCAATGAGAGTTCCATCGTGTATAACCGTTCTAGTAGGAGATATCGTCCTAGTGGTGGTATTAATTAATATTGTAACCTTACCAACAGGTCTAATTATTCATACTATTCGTATAATATTATGAAAATAGTACAAATTTGAGGTGGATAAATGAAAGCAATTGTATATACCAATTACGGTCCCCCTGACGTTCTTCAATTGAAAGAAGTAGAAAAACCTTCTCCAAAAGAAAATGAAATTTTGGTGAAAGTCAAAGCAACTACTGTAACAGTAGCAGATATTCGGTCACGAAGTTTTACAGTTCCTCGCGCTTTTTGGCTGCCTGCTCGAATATCACTAGGTTTAAGACAACCAAAAAAGGAGATATTAGGCATGGAGCTAGCTGGAGAAATTGAGGCAGTCGGAAAAGATGTTAACAGGTTTAAGGTAGGTGACCAGGTTTTTGCAGCATCTCTAACGAGTTTTGGTGCTTATGCAGAATATAAGTGTTTACCAGAAGATGGACCCGTATCTATTAAACCCTCAACTATTACTTATGCACAAGCCGCTGCCATCCCAATTGGAGCACGCACAGCTTTGTATTTTCTTAGAAAAGCGAACCAAGTAAATGACAATACTAATAAATCAAAATGGCAAGAAGAAATGGGATTGAATAATCCATTGAATATTATTTTATGGATTATTTTACTATCAAGCATTCTAATAGGGGTACCAGTAACTTTATCACTCTTCTTCAACTAAACATGCTGCTTGTTTGTCAACATTTTCCAATTAAATAATTAGATTTGGAGTCATTAGTTGAAAAGCAAATGAACCCAAAGAACAAAAACAAACTCGCCATTCAATAAAGCGAGTTTGTTCTCTATATAATAGTTTGTTTTCCATATGCTAGTTTGATTACTGTTCATTCATGTTTTCGTACCTGAATTCGCCTAATGTTTCAATATCCCTCATGAATAGTTGATCATCACCAAAGTTCAGAACTTCCATCGTCATGGTAGTGCGATTGATTTTCGATTCTTTTCCGTCTTCGAACTTCTTCTCATTCGTAAACACAATCACTTTGCGTTGATCGTCCCATTCCCATTTCCCGATAAAAGCATTATCCATAGAAGGGTAGGCATCATTCCCGTAGCCTTCGTATTTGCCATCTTCATACATAACAATCGAAGGCTTCGAGTCTTTAAAGCCCCATTTGCCCACAAGTTCCTTGCCATCGTCCGAAATATTATTACGGACAGCGTCACGATCAATCCCTGCTGATTGATCAAGAGATTTTAGGTCCTCAGTCGTAATTGTGCCGTCACCTAGTGGGATTGGAGTCATCTCGGAAAGTTGGGCAAACGCTTCACTCCACATTGCGCTGGCGTCTGCAAAATATGTATCAGCTTTCTGCCATGTTTCATTGTCCTGTTCTGCTACCCCTTTGCGAAGGTAGTTCAATCCCTCATCATAGCTAAGAGCCGCTTCAAGATACATTGTATGTATGTCATGATACTCGGCCGGAGCCTTGATGGCCTTGTATTCATTTACAACATCCTGGATCGTTTGGATCTGATCTTCAATCTTTTTGTTGCGATCCTCTGAATTTTCTTCTGTTCCAATAAACTGCATGTCCCTGAAGCCATCATTTAATTTCTGGTGCAGTTCTCCAATTTTCGTTGGATACTCATCCTTCGATACCTCAACAGCCTCAATTTTCGGCTCTTTATAGGTATTAACTTCTGCAGAATTGTCCATTGCGCTGCAAGCCGTCAAGCCTGAAAAAGCCAATAAACTAAGTGCAAGCAACCGTAACTTCATGTTTCCACCCCTTCATAGTCATCCTTATAATAATAGATAAATAGGTTGTAAACTTCAAATAATAAAACGTTAGTCTGTTTAAATTAGGAATTAATACCCGAAACCTATTGTTTATCAGGGAAATTCGTCCCTACAAGTCACCTAGGACATTAGAACGTAAAACATTATCATCGTCCCACAGGTAGACAGATGAATAAATAAGTCTTCTCAGCCATATTTTTAAATGAGTTGACTGGAATCAAAGAAACGAGGAGTGAGATTGTGGAGAAGAACTATGATGTGATTGTGACAGGTGCAAGATGTGCAGGCTCCGCGCTAGCAATCTACTTGGCTAGGGCAGGCTTTAAGGTGTTATTGGTGGACAAGGCCACATTCCCAAGTGACACATTGTCGACGAATACGTTTTTTAACAATACAACTGCATTGCTGCGGGAACTCGGTGTGTTAGAAGAAGTCTTAAAAACGGATGTGACCCCGGTTAAGGCAATCAAGTTTCAATTTGAAGATACCGTAATAAAAGGGCCCATTCCTGTCGTTGATGGTGAAGACACAGCTTATTGCATCCGCCGGACATACCTGGATGATATCTTGCTAAGGAAGGCCGGGTCTATGGAATATGTCACAGTGTTGGAAGGATTTAGGGTAAACGAACTTATTTTTGAGGGAGACATCGTTGCCGGGGTAAAAGGAGAAGATTCGCAAGGAGTAGTGCAGGAGTTCAGAGCAACACTAGTTGTCGGAGCGGATGGAAGACACTCAGTGGTTCGGAAACTTGCGAAAAGCGAACAAAAAATCACCAGTCCGTCAACTGTAGCAATCTACTTTGGTTACTTTTCTAACATTCAGCACGACGGCGAAGCTACATTCGAAGTGTACAAAAGAGGAGAGAACATGGCCATTTTCTTTCCTACCAATGGTAACAACTATGTCGTTACGGCGAACTTTCCACTTGCAAATAAACGCTTACTGGAAAATTTCAAAAAAAACCGCGAGGAGAGCCTTCGTCAGCTGTTAACAGAACAATTCCCTAACACAACAATACGAGCAAGGCTCGCGGCAGCAACCCTGTTAGAACCAATCAGAGGACTACATGAATATGAAAATTACTGGTACCAAGGAATGGGCAAAGGCTGGGCACTCGTTGGGGATGCCATTTGCTTCAAGGATCCCGCTATGGCACAGGGTATTCATGACGCCATTCGCGGAGCGCAACTACTGGCAGATATTCTTAAAAGAAACAAGGAACAGCTAACACAATGGGACCAAATCGGGGAAGAGTATCAGCAAGCCATTGAGGCTGAATTCATGGTCCGTTTTTACATGGGATGCGAACTCTCCAAAAATGAACCTATCACCGAACAACAGGATACTGTTAACAAGCTAATCAGCGCCCATCCTGCAGTCATTGAGAAGTTTCTTGGAATCTATAACTATGCCAATGAACCAAGTGATTTTGAGGCAGAACTAATTAAGGTTATGGGGCCTGTTTCATAACGATTGATAGATGAAAAACTCTGCCTTATTTAGCCAAAACCAAAACAAACAGTTCCATTTTTTAAAATGAAAAAAAGGGGGCAAGTAGAGTAAGGACAAAATCGGGAGTATTTCAAAACGGTTTTAGTTCACAATTCCTTGCTCTTTTCATTTGCCTTCCTACCCGCTTATAAAAATTTGAAATTTCAGTGAGTTCCCTTATAATTCATTGATTATAGAGGGATAGGAATAGTAGCAGTGCATGTTGAAGTAGGGTATATTTTAATTATGTCTGTATACCATTTTAGGACATTAATCAAATTAGAACATTTGAGGTGTTAGTAGATGACACAAATCCATTCTAAATCAATGATATTGGATAAATATAATGTTACTCATTCAGATTTTTTAGGATCAGGGATGGAAGCAGAGGTGTATGCTTATAACAATAATAAAGTATTGAAATTGTATAATGATATGTCTGATTCAAGTAAGCAAAATACCTTAAAGAAATTCTACTCTACTCTTACTTCAAATTCTTTAAGCTATGAGCTTCCTTATACATACGATACATTTGTAGAAAATGATATTTTAGTTACTATTGAAAAACGAATGAGGGTAATAATTTACAGAGTGTATTCTCGGAGATGAATCAAAGCGAACAAAATAAAATAATGGAAAAATATCTTCATGCAACTATCGAATTAACATCTGTGAAAATCGAAGATAATTTTAAAGATTTTACTCTATTCAATGAGTATCAGATTACTTTACAAAAAAATGATACTTGGTTTGATTTTTTAAAACAACTAATCTTTAGGAAACAAAAGGAACTAGATCAATATTTCAGAAATGATGTCGTGAATTATAATGCAAAAGTTACTAACTTACTAGAGTATTTATCAGTAAGGTATGAAGGGGAATATTCTTTAATTCATGGGGATTTTTATCCGGGGAATGTATTGATTAATAACCATGGTAAGATTACTGGTTTAATCGATTTTGGATTGATGACAATGTATGGTGACAACTTATTCGATATTGCAATCGGATGGGTATGTTTTGATATGTATAATGAGTTACAAGCAAATATATATGAAAGATATTTAACTATCATTCTTTCTACATTAGGTGAAGAAGTTAGAAAAAGATTATATTTCTATGTCCTCATATATAGCTTTATTTCCGCCAATTTTTATTCTCACAATTGCAAAGATGGGCATTATCAATGGTGTGTGAATAACCTAAATAACAAACATTATTGGGATGCTATTTACTAAGTATAATTTGAGTTGATTATCTATCGTATGCAAGTCTTCAACAGGAGGGAGGCTTTTTTACGGTGCAATTTCAGTAGGTACAATTGCTTTCGTTATTCAAGTAACGGTGCAGAATGTTTAAGAAGGAATTTGCTTTTACGTATAGAAGTAATTTGTAGTTACCATTAGATTGAGAAAAATCATATTGGAGGTTGGTTAGTAAATGTTCAATGTTTGTATAAATTGTGGACAATACCGAGTTGATAAGGAAATCAAATCACAACAAGGAAAAACGTTCGCAATATGTCCTGAATGCAATTATTCACATGAGTTTCTACAACTTCCATTGTTTATCGTTACTGGAGCAAGTGGTGTCGGAAAATCGACAGCAGCTTACTTTATTTCTACTTTATCCAAAGATTATGTTCCGATGGAAACAGACATATTATGGGATAATCGATATAATACGCCAGACACAGATTATCGGGAATATCGAGAACTTTGGTTACGAATGGCTAAGAACATTTCTCAAGCTGACAAACCGGTTATTTTATGCGGAACCGCAATGCCAGACCAGTTAGAGTCATGTGTGGAAAGGCGTTATTTTACTTCCATTCACTATCTAGCATTAGTGTGTGAGTCAGAAGAGCTTACTCAACGATTATTGAACAGACCTTTATGGAGAAACAGCAGCAATAAAGAATTTATTAATGGCATGATTTCATATAATAATTGGTTACTAGAGAATGGAGAAAAAAATAATCCTGTCATAGACCTACTAGATACCACAAATCTATCAGAACAAGAAACTGCTGAGAAAATCCTATTGTGGACATCATCAAAAGGGGTCCACAGTTGAACATAGGGATGTAAATGCATTAGAGTGTTAAAAAGATAAATACTACGTTCAGAGTGATTTCAAAAAGGGGAAAAGGAAATGTCATCACATCAAAGAAAGAATATGGATACAGCAATTAAAGATATTATTATCCCAGTATTAAGACAACAAGGTTTTAAAGGTTCATTTCCTCATTTTAGAAGGATGAATGAAACCAATATTGATTTACTTACTTTCCAATTTAATAGATGGGGAGGTTCCTTTGTAGTTGAATTAACAATATGTCCAGTAGAAGGGATAACAATGCATTGGGGTGAAGTGATCAAACCTAATAAAGTAACTGCCCATCATATAAATAAACGAGTTAGACTAGGTGCAAAGTCTGAAGATGAAGAAGGCATATGGTTTACTTTTGAAGAAGCTAAATCAAAAGAAGATTTTGAACAGATTGCCTTGAATGTTTTAAGTTTATTACATACATCAGACCCTTTTTGGATATCTCAATTAGTAAGGGAATAGGTTGCGTAATTTTGTGCAAAGCGAGTGTATATAATGACATTTTGAGTTTAGTCTCCGGCTTATTTCAAGAGGTGAGAGTCAAGTACAAGCATTTATAGGAAAAAAGCTTTTACGTCTCTTATTTTGAGAAAATGAGTAAGTAATGCCAGTGTATTTATCATTCTACACAGTAGCTATGCAAGTGTAAAACCGTTCCTAATTTGTTTTAGTAAAGATTTTCCCATTATTTAACTCACACCAGTTTAAATCACCATAGTTTTCCTTATCTCCATATTTTTCAATAAATGCTGCCTTGTTATCGAATATTTCCATCACGCCATTTTCTATCAGTTCAACCATTTGAAACGCATTTATTTTAAATACTTGGGAAACAGCAATTAGTTCACCGATATGGATATGATCAGCAATATTTTTCATTATTTCCTCTCCTTATAGAAAAAGATCATTTTCTTCAGTTACGTGATCAACTACAACTTTTTTTAAGGACGAGTATTTAATTTTAATCATTCGTGATACATCATTCAATTTCATGCATTCTTTTCAAAGCATACCCAATAGTTTAGAGATTATAATCCAGACGATAGTAGCAAATTTTTGAAATGTAGGAGTGATGAATTGATCGTGAATAAACCTTCTACATAAGTGGAAATATAACCATACTATTGATAGTGTGTCTAAAGGAGCTAACAAAATGAAAATGGATTTAACTTTACTTAGACAAACAGAACGCTTTCATTACGACGATCCAACCTGTGGTATTCTATTAGATGTCTTTAAAAATGGAAATCATTATCATGCAGTTGCAATTGCTGAAAGAGCAGAATGGTATTGCCAAAATGGATTTGGTGAGACAAAAGAAGAGGCGATTAAGGAAGCCATTACAGGCGTGCTAAACTTAGTTAATGATATAGATTAATAACATGATTCAATACCTGTTTTCTTTTTGAAAAGATGTTGTACATATTGAACTTACAATCAGGTTAATTACAATCAAGTAAAATGATCACGCAAAGACTGTAAAGACATATAAAAAGTAACAGTTACGATAGTAAGGATTGGTTTCCCTACTATCTTTTTAATTATAGACGCATTAGCAACAGATATAAACTACGCTAAACAACTCGAGCTTGCAGCGATATAAAATCATAATCAGAAGTTAAAAGTCAGACGGTCAGCAAAAGTTCTAAGGGCAAATTAATAGGGTCACTAAAAAGAAGAGTAACTGCATTGTACGATGAAAACAAGAAAATGAAAAAGACAGTTTTCACTTGGAAAGTAGAAAACAATGATTAGCACTTATCATTATTTCAATGTTGATATTTATGATTACAGAAAGTTCTCTAGGAGGAAGTACATCGCCTGTTTCAGATGTTTTATTATCATTAATACTTAGCCATTTAATAATTGATAAAAACAAGTGGATTACAAGTTTTTTTTTTAGAGCGTTATTCGAAAGATAATACATAATTTTTCAATTCTTTTAATTAACCATAAGTGTAAGTGTTTCAAAGGAAAATTCTTAATCCCTTTTTCAAGTAAACGGGATCTATTATAAAATAAGATTAAACGGGGGTTTATATGCGAAAAATTTATCTAGATAGAACAGCATTACCTGGAGCCATAATTGTTAATTTAGAAGATACTGAGATTATATCAGCAGGAACAACCATTTATTCAATGGGTGTTCATGATAGAAATGAGGAGTATCATAGATACGCTAACGATTATGATATTCAATTTATATTTGACGATGATATTCCACGTTTAGAGTTTTTTACGGTTCCACATGTTGATATTATGGCACAAGATAGTAAAGGTGGATTTATCGGAACTGTAGACCACCAATGCGACCTAGAAAGTAATGCACCAATTTGTTATATCAATAAGGAGTTGGAGAGCTTCAAAATTTCTGAAAACGGCAAAGATTTTCTGAGCAAAGTTGAATCATGGCAAGACAACTTGAAACCCTATGATAAAATTACCGTTTATCGTTCGAAAGCAGAAGCAGAAACTGAACTAGAATTTATCGATTTGTCTGATATTCTTCCATTATTATAGGTTCTTGTTGAACGGGTGCTTTAGTTGGTGCACAGTACAAATATACTACTGGTAACCGAATAATAATTTTTAAAAGCGGTCACTTTAAAGTGATCGTTTTTCGTGTTGACTAAATACTGAGCACTAATTCTTCACTTTCAAATGACTTTGTGAAAGAATGTACTTAAAGTAACATGCAGATTAGTGGAAGAAGAGTTGCTTAACCTCCCCCTTTTATCTGACCGTTAAAAAAAATAAACAACTGACACTTTAACATGAGACAGTTTGTTTATATAATTCTACCAAAGAAGAAAAGGAGAAAAGCATTATGGAGATAACACCAGTAGTATTAATAGGAGATAGCGTAAAGATACAACCTATGGAAAATTCTCACGTACAGGAATTATTTGATGCGGGAAACAATCCAGATATATGGGCATACATGCCAATGAAGGTTCAATCGATTGAAGACATGAGGTACCTTGTGAATGGAGCACTTCAAGCGAGAGAGCAAGGAAGCGAATTTCCTTTTGTTATCATCGATAAGGATTCAGGGAAAATTGTGGGAAGCACTCGTTTTCTTACTATATCCATACCAAACCGTAACTTGGAAATTGGTTGGACATGGCTGTCTCCAACTGTTTGGCGAACTAGAATAAATACTGAATGTAAGTATCTTCTTTTGAAACACTGCTTTGAGACACTTGGGACGATTCGTGTTCAGTTGAAAACAGATAGTCGAAATGTTAGGTCCCAGCAGGCAATTGAACGGCTTGGTGCGGTAAAAGAAGGAGTGCATCGAAATCATGTGATTATGCCTGACGGTTATTTTAGAGACTCTGTGTTTTATAGTGTAATTGACAAAGAATGGGTGTTAGTGAAGAACAAATTGGAGAGTATGCTACGATAATTCATTATTTTCGAAGTGTTGAATATGAAACTAAAACGGTGCGTTGATACACGAAGGATTAATGCACTTTTTTATTGAAGTTAGTAAGCTAACGAAACAGATTTGTTCAATTAGGATGTTCGTTTTTTATTGTAAAAAAATCTAATAAGGAGCGTGAATTGAAAATGAAGTCTAGTAGTCGTTGGGTTATTGCAGTTATACTAATCTTATTTGCAGTAATATCGTTTAATAAAGGATTAGATTTATGGTTTCTTCGCACACATGTTGATGGTGATGGCATTGGAGTACATTTTTTAGTCTTTGAGATAAATGATAGAGTGTCAGAAGAAAGTATTCCATCCTATGCAATCGGATTTTTCATATCAAGTTTGGTTGCTTTACTATTATCAGTTGTATTTATTAGGGAAAATATAAAGTGCAGATCTAAAACAAGTTAGCCATCTGAACCTACTGGATTCAAATATTGAAAAAGGAGTTGTCGATGCGGCAACTCCTTTTTTGCTAAAGAAGCGGGTTTGTAGAAGAATGGAATTGACATGTGATAATCTTATATAAAAAGGGTGTATTTCAATGAAATTTTTATTTCCGATTTTCTTTGTATTTATCATAATTATTTCAGGTTGTAGCAATATAGTTGATGATACAAACACTCAATTTAAAACTGTGCAAGAAGCAACTTTAGAAAGTGATAGTACATTAGCTGATATTTTTCATACTCAAGAAATGGATAAAACTGCATTCTCTTTTTATCAGTCTCCAAATGGGTATGGTATTCTTCACTTTTCATTAAAAGAAGGTGGTTGGGATTATCAAGGGAGTTCAGGTTTTATGTACTCTACTACTGATATAAAGCCTTTTTCTTTTAGTCAATCAACGTGGCATAAAGGAGAAGTTTCTATTGATAACGAAAGCTCATATACAACTGTATTTTTAGGAGAAATAAGTGACCGTGAAATTAGTAAAATTACAGTTGAATATAACAATACTAAACGTGAAGCAAGTCTAATAAAGAATAATGAGAGAACCTATTGGTATCTTGTTTCTGAACAAGATGACGGTAATGAAAGAGTAGACATGGTTTCTGCTTATTCCAGTGAAGGGGAATTGCTTTATCAGAATGGGGAAAAATGATTATACTAACGGAAAGCGGTAGTTGAAAAAAGAAATTTTGATAAAAGCCTGTATCAATGATTACTTGGTAATCTTCGATACAGGCTTTATCTATATATATGTAAAGAATTGACTGCTTTTTTCTATTAAAATATCTATTTATTAAATAAATAAACTATTATTATTCAATCCTTCCTATCCTGTGATTTAAATCACAAAGAAAGTATTAAAAATTAATTAAAATAATGGTAAAGAACATTCTAAGGGAGGAAATAACATGTTTGTTGCTTGGTTGATTTCAATTAGCTTATTTTTTATTTGTATTTATTCAACAATTGTTATTATCAATGGCGTGAAAGAAAGAGATGAGTATGATTTAGCAATGTTACAATCTCAACAAAATTTCGCACCTGTTAGTGCTGCGAAAGATAAAAAACAAGCTGTCTAGTTTCGTTCATCAAACACCGAAAAAAAGAAACAACTAAACAAACGATTACGATAACGAAAAGGGTAGAGAACTACCTCGTAGTAACACATATATTAATACAAGATGATTCGTTAATAAAAACTCAATAAATGACAAAACAAACACAAGAAAAATAGTCTCCTCAATGTGAGGAGACTATTTTTCTTTCATCAAAGCTTCATGCTGGAATATCTGAAGGATCCATTGTAGTGACGCAAGATTTTTCCTCACGTTAACCAAAAAAGCTTTGTTATCACTATTATTGTCCAACCATTTTCTAGTAATCTACATAACCTATAGAAAAGGAGGTGTTGTTTTCTTATGACATTGTTTAATAGTGACAAATATAGCAAATCTGTAAATATACCTAATCCTTTATATCAGTCCTTCAGGGGTAATAAACTATTTAATTGGAATACAACGTGTTTTTTGGATGTCTTATATTAAAGACAAGCGTATCTACAATAAGAAGATACGCTTTATTACATAAGGCAACTAGATTAAGGCAAAAGAACATTTAAAAAATAGGCTTAAAAGTTGGACAAACAACTTGTCACTCTGTTAATTCTACGAATAAGCTATATCAATCTAGAAGAAAGGAAGTGAAATCTATGAAAAATAAAACTAGAACTAACCCTGCTACAGCGGTGATACGTCGTGAATTTTCGTTTTATGCTGACGATGATAGCTTCAACGATATTTTAGCAGACCTTGCTGCTGAAGGTGTCACAATCATTGCGCTTACCGTAACAGCATTGAACATGGGCGTTAATTTTGTCCGAATGGTTGTTGGTCCTCCGAATTCGAACAGCTCCTTTGCCAACATGGTTGCACGCAACGCTCTTACATCAGCTGGAGTACGATTCCGCGAAAAGAAGGTTATTCAAATTATTGCTGCACCTTCCCCTGGACGTGGGCTCCGCATTTTCCAAGCTTTACGCAATGTAAGATTAATTGCTGCGTACACTGGTGTTAATTCCATTATCCTTAACGTTTCCAATATTAAAACTGCGCTTGCTATACTAATGAAGAAAAACATTATTCGTTAGGGTTCATTCTTTTTGACTATGCAACCAGAATATGGGTAAGCGAAAGAATGTAGAATTATCAAAAAATCCTTAAAAAGCCAACCTTTGTTTTTTTACAAGGTTGGCTTTTTAATTGACTTTATATTTTGTATGAACGTATTAGTTGACCAAAGACCAAGAGCTGCTCAACATCACTTTTTCATATTATTGAGATAGGGATTTGTCTTTTTGTTGCTCTAGCTTTTTCTCAGCCAGGAATCGTTTCGTTTCGGCAACAACGACACCGGAAAGTCCGAGAAGTCCGATTAAGTTCGGTATAGCCATTAAGCCGTTGAAAATATCAGCAAGTGTCCAAACAATATTAAGTGAAACCGTTGTTCCAACAAAGACTGCTAATACGAACAAGATACGATAGAACATAACGGAATTGTCTCCGAATAGGTAGGAGAAACATTTTTCACCATAATAGGACCATCCGAGTACCGTAGAGTATGCAAATAAAATGATACCGATAGTTACGATAAAAGCACCAGGAGCTCCTAAGAAGCTTCTGAACGTTTCCGTCGTTAATTCAGCTCCATTCAAATCTCCTTTGTACATGTCCCCCATGACAAGTGTAATACCTGTAATGGAACAGACGATGATCGTATCAATGAATACTTGAGTCATCGATACAAGCGCCTGACGAGCAGGATAGTCAGTTTTTGCGGCAGCAGCTGCAATTGGTGCAGATCCGAGACCAGCCTCATTCGAGAACACTCCACGTGCTACTCCCCACCGAATGACTGTACCCAAGGCACCACCTGCAACAGCTTCTCCAGAGAAAGCATCACTGAAAATCAACCCGATTGCGTCCGGTACCAGATTAAGGTTCATGATTAAAATGACCAACCCACCAACGACATAGAATAGTGCCATGAATGGTACAAGATAAGCCGTTACACGTCCGATACTCTTAATTCCGCCGAGAATAACGAGACCAGTTAATATCATTAAAATAAGACCAGTCACCCATTCTGGAAGGCTAAAGGTTGCCTCTACCGCATCAGCAACGGAATTGGACTGAACCATATTCCCAATCCCAAAAGCTGCGAATGCCCCAAAGAATGCAAACAGTACACCAAGCCATTTGGCGTTCAAACCTTTGTCCAAATAGTACATAGGCCCCCCGGACATTTCACCGGCTTTATTTTTCACACGGTATTTTACCGCTAAAATGGCCTCAGCATATTTGGTGGCCATTCCAAACAACGCACTAATCCACATCCAAAGGACAGCACCTGGACCACCGATGAAGACTGCGGTCGCAACACCGGCAATGTTACCTGTACCGATTGTCGCTGCTAAAGCAGTCATAAGTGCCTGGAAGTGAGAAATATCACCTTCGGATTTTTTATCCTGATTTTTACTAAACGCTAATTTCAAAGAATAAGGAAGTAATGAAAACTGTAAGAACCCAAGACGCAACGTGAGGAAAATACCGGTACCAACAAGTAAAACGAGTAACCAAGGACCCCAAACCCAACCGCTGATTCTGCCCAATAACTCTTCAAACGCTTGCATTTTTCCTCCTCCTATCTATGTGTTGTCTATATTTAATTATTCTTTATTTTCTAAAAAATGACTTTTTCTTCTTATTAAACTTAGAAAGCATAGAAAATAGAAACTAATTACCTACAACATAATTTCATGTAGTCTAATTAACGAAGAACTGTGAAAACAGTCTTTCTGTTGTTATATTTAGAACAAAGGAAGACTTTACGGTTCTCGTGCGAAATATGAAGCACGAGAACCGTCCCTATGTTTCTTTGCGCCAGTACATGTTATAATTAGGAACTTAGGATTATTACGACTTTTGCTCAGCACGGATGCGAAAATTTGCCTCCGCTTGGCGAATATAATAGAGGTGTAAGAAAATGAATAAACGATGGACAATTGGTAAAATCAAGGAATTTGTTGAGAAGAACTCAGATAGTACATTACTAACAACGGAATATCAGGGTTTTTCTCAAAAGCTTTTATTTAAATGTGCATGTGGTAGCACGTTTGAAAAAACATTTACAAAATTCAAGAATAATCACCAGCGTAAATGTGAGGTATGTCAACCACCAAAAGCATCACGCTAAATATTGAACGAGGAGCGTTTCTGTCATTTGCAGGGACGCTTTTTCTTATTGCATTACCTTCTGCTATATTGAACGATTCAGTAATTTGTTTTATAAAAGGATTTCTTTAATCTACAATCTTTTCCACCTTTTACCAAATATAATATACAATAAAAATAACTTTAAAATAAATAAAAATTTATTGAAAAACGATAAAAAGTGTGGTAAATTTCAAAATAACAAGAACTTTAGTTGCTGACTAAATTGATTTGGCACAAGGAAGGTCAAAACATTCATTACATTTTTCCTAGAGATCTTGGTGTGGTAAAAACATTGATGTAATTTACCACCTACACTTTTTTGTGACAAAGACAGTAGAGCAGGATTTACACCAATCAGGGTGAACGAGCAAAATTTGAGAAAACTTCCTACATGCTCAAAAATCAGAAACTAACAGAAAAGAGAGAATTACATAGTAGAAAGGGATGGAGTACATTGAAAACAAAAACAAAACGTTACCTTATTTCAGGAGTTGCAGCAGCAGCTATTGTTAGCTCATTTGCGATTCCCCAAGTACAAGTAGGAGCAAGTGAATTTTTATCAATATTCCGTGTTAATCAATTCGAGATGGTGAAGTTGACGCAAAGTGATATAGAGGATATCGAGAAGTGGGTTAGTAATAATAAAGAAGGATCTCTAGACCTAAAGGGAATTGGTAAGTTAGAAATGTCAGAGACATCTGGTGAGCCATTGTACTTTGAAACATATAAATCCGCAAAAGAAGCAGGCTACCAAGTGCCTACATTAGGGCAATATGATGTTGAGGAAGTAAAAGTAACTTCAGCATCAACCATCACGTTTACATTACATGTAGAAAAAGCCAATCAATTATTAACTCAATTAGGTTCTGAGCATCAATTTGAAGCATCATTAGATCAAAAGCCATTTTCAGTATCAATATTTGAAGCCATTAAAACCGACTACAACGGAAAAAATCAACGCATCTCATATATGCAGACTAAATCTCCGGAAATCAACGTACCTGAAGGAGTGTCTGTCGGGGAATTAAGAGATACATTGCTTTCTCTTCCATTTTTACCTGAAAATGTAAAGACACAGCTTGCCGGTATTGATAATTTTGAAACAACATTGCCAATACCTTATGTAGAAACAGAAGGATCTAAGATGAGTGAAGTTCGTGTAGGCGACGCACAAGGATTTGTCATTGAAAATGAGCAGGAGGCATCCATTGTTTGGCATGAAAATGGAGATATTCATATGATTCATACTGAAGAGAAAATGGGTGCAGACGAATTGATTCAATTAAGTAAACAAATTCAGTAAAACCAAAAATTCAGAGCGATGATTGCGCTCTGAATTTTTGATAATAATGGGGGAAGATGATGAACGTTATTCAGACGAAGTCTTTAACGAAAACATACAATGGAAAAGGCGGCATTTCAGATGTGACGTTAACCGTAGGTGAGGGCATTGTGTATGGTTTTTTAGGTCCTAATGGCTCAGGGAAAAGCACATTTGTTCGTACACTTCTTGGACTATTACAACCGACTAGGGGAGAAGGGTATATTCTAGGAGAACCGATCGGAACGACAAAGTCAAGGGAACAAGTAGGGTATTTACCAGAGTTATTTCGTTACCCGGATTGGTTGACGGGAAAACAATTGTTAGAAAGTCATGCCCAACTATGTAAAATTCCTGTTCGCGAGCGAAAAAAACGAATCGACGAAGTCGTTGATTTAGTAGGCATGACTGGAAGAGAAAATGGACGAATTAGTGGATTTTCAAAAGGAATGTCTCAACGTATTGGCCTTGCATGTGCCATTTTAAATGATCCTAAGGTCATTTTTCTAGATGAGCCAACTTCTGCACTTGATCCAATTGGACGTAAAGATGTACGAGATCTGATTGCTTTTCTTCGTGATCAGGGAAAAACAGTTTTTTTAAATAGTCATTTACTATATGAAGTAGAGACTGTGTGTGACCATGTGTCGATTGTTCATCAAGGAGAAATGATTGTCCAAGGACCTTGGCGAGAATTAATGATGACAGAAGTACAAGTTGAAATTGTTACAGATCAGCCTATAAGTGTGCCGATGCCTACATTTGTGAAACATTATCAAAAAATAAAAGAGGAAAAAGCACAAACAAGGTGGGCTCTTACCCTTGAAAACGAATCAGATATACCCAAAGTTATTGATTATTTATCCTCAAAGCAGGTTGCTATTTATGAAGTGAAACCAATCACACCACATTTAGAGGATGTTTTTTTGCATTGGGTAAGCCAGAAAAAGGAGAACGCTCATGTGGACAATCAGTAAATTAACCTTTAAAGAAATGATATCGAAGCGGATTTTTTTAATCACAATCATTATGACTCTAGTTTTTTTGGCGCTTTACGGAACAGCTATTTATTTTGGTAGTAAAGAAATACCAGATAATGGTGCTGGAACAGAAGCATTTTTACTACAACAATTTGTCGCTTCACAGCTATTAGGTGTGGGCCTTTATTTTTCATCTTTTATTACAGCTTTGCTTGCGATATTGTCTAGTGTTAGTGCGATTTCAGGTGAAGTGTCAAGTCATCAAATTGATACGTGGTTGATGCGTCCGATTTCAAGAGCTCAATTTGTTTTGGGTAAGTTTTTCGGATTAGCTCTTTTAATGATTGCATATGCGGTTGGCTTATTCTTTAGTATCATCCTTATTCATCAAGGCATTGGAGCAGAATGGATGGAGCTCGCCATCAAACCAGTACAGATGATAAAAGCCGTAAGTGTCTTTTCGATTATGCCGTTTGTCTTGATTGCGTTCGGAGTATTATTAAGTACACGAATGACCACGTTAAATGCAGGGATTGTTTCCATTATCTTGTATGGTGCGACCTTTATTGGTGGCTTTATTGAACAAGTTGGAGCGATCATTGAGAAAGAGATTCTAGTAAATATCGGAATTATCATGAGTCTTATTTTCCCAATCGATTCAATGTACCGTAAAATGACCATTTTATTGTTTGATACGGCAGATAATCCATTGTCACTTGCTCAAGGCGGCATGTTCACAAGTATCTCCAACCCTAGCAATGTGATGATTTGGTATGCAGTGCTGTATGGGATACTGGCTGTACTGCTGTCCATATATAGTTTTACTAAACGTGATGTGTAATCTATTCATGCAACGTATAAAAAGGAAGCGGACGAAACAATTCAATCTATATGTATAGAAAAACCAACGTAATTGTCGATACTAATTCTTATCTACCCTTTACATAACAAATGGTAGATTTTTTTACGAGCATCATTGATTGGCGTGTCATGAATGAAAGAGTAGGTCAGGTAAAGCCAACTAAAATATGATGTGTATTACAATAAAAAAGGAATTAAAATTGATAAAAATTTATTGTAAAACAATAAATCATATGCTAAAATCAATTTATTAATAAATAGAGAGGTGCTTTATAATGAAACAAGGATCAACACTTTTTTTAAAAATAGCTCTTTTTCTAATTGGGGCTCCAGTTCTTGCTTTGTGTATCTTTTTATTGCCTCGAATAGGGATTGAAGCATTTGAGCATTTAAAAGACGGTTTGGAATTGCCTTATATGGTATTTGGAATTTTATTTCTTATGTATGTATCAGCAATACCCTTTTACTTTGCGTTGTATCAAGCATTCAAACTTTTAAGTTATATTGACAAAAACTTAGCTTTCTCTGAAATTTCTGTAGTAGCTCTAAAGAAAATCAAAACCTGTGCCCTTACAATCAGTGGTTTGTATGTGATTGCCCTTCCATTCATCTTTATCATAGCGGAGTGGGATGACGCACCAGGTCTCGCATTAATCGGAATGGTCATCGTTGGTGCTTCATTGGTAATCGCAGTCTTTGCAGCTGTTCTCCAAAGACTTTTACAAGAAGCTATTTACATAAAATCAGAAAATGATTTAACGGTCTGAGGTGATAACAATGGCGATAATAATTAATATCGATGTGATGCTAGCTAAAAGGAAAATGAGCGTAACCGAACTTTCTGAGAGAGTAGGAATAACGATGGCCAACCTTTCTATACTGAAAAATGGAAAAGCTAAAGCAATTAGGCTTTCAACGTTGGAAGCTATTTGTAAATCTTTGGATTGTCAACCTGGAGATATTTTAGAATATAGAAGTGATGAAGACTAAGATACAAATTAAAGGAATAACTGACAGAACTATATTCAAGGGCAGTCATTCGACAGACAGCAACGCCTAGGATTGGCCAAGGCGTTGTTACATCGGGTGGTTCCGTTGGTTCTCGAACGTATCGACAAAAGGAAGATGTTCCTACTAATTGTAGTAAATGTATAGGTGGTGTCTTGCACCGTGAAGGTCATCTACATACCCGTTGCTTGGATCATGGATTTACGAGAAGTTGATGTGTGGAGTGATTCAAATGATAAAGAATAGTAACCTACTGAATGATAAGTTAAAAGGTATTTCGCTACAAAATATCGAGTATATTGTTGGATTTAATTTAAACTTTCATAATATGTCATTTAAAGACAATAGTTTACTTGACATAGATTTCATGGTTAAAGATAAAGATAAACGATACATTGCTACCTTTCGCTTTCACAACCCGAATAGTATTAATTTTGAAAGTGGAGGTATCTTTCAGCAGTTATCAATTGGAATATATGATATAAGTGATAGAGGTTGGGGAGACAGGAAATATGAAGTAATAGATTACGAGGAAGACAGCTTACACTTTTATTGTACAGACCTTGAAATTATTAACGTGAAAGAAACTGACTATATTTTTAGTCCTATTTAGCCAATAGGGCTTTTTTATTTTCGCAAACTTTGGTATTTTTATTATTTGGTAACTTGGCTAAAACGTGGGAAAAGGAAGCAATTGAAGGTGTGTACGAAAGTAAAAACATATAGTTATGGTAACGTGAAGGGTGGTAATATACAAGTATTTGGGGTTCATACACTCATTTCCGAAAACTAATAGCCATCGTTTCATTCTAGTAATCTATTTACCTATAAATTGTATTGAGTAACTGTGAGATTTGACAAGAAACCCTTTCCCCATGAAACTCATGGTTTGTCTTACATACAAGGGAGGTTTTACTTATTTTGATTAAAGTATATTTGAAATATATCTTACTATCTGCGTTACTGCTAGGTGGCTATATCGCATTATACGGTTTTTCAGTTGTTATGTTTTATCTATTTATAGGAATCTTTATGTTGCCCATCGTCGTCATCGGATTTCCGTTTGTTATCTTTGTACTATGGAAAAAAGTATTAATACCCGTAGAAAACAAACTTGTGAAAACTATTATTTTAGTAGTTCATTACCTCATTTTTGCAATTATTACATATCAATTAGACAGCTATATCAGTTGGTCGGAGGATGGAAATTTAGATATTTATCTTTCTTGGTTAGGATTGTAGAGCATGGGGACGGTTCTCATGCTTCATTCCCCAGTGGGAATGAAGCACAAGAACCGTCCCGCTGAATTATAGTGCCAATCCCCAAACACATTAAAGCGGGGAGACGAAGCACATTTTCTAATTCGTCCGAATCTCTTGACGTAAAAATATTAGATAGGCGACAGCAAAGCAAATTAAGGTTGCGGCAATAAGTCCTGTTAATTGGGGCCAGATTAATAACAAACTTTGACTTAATGGCAATGGACCAGCTACAGCGCCAACGGTTTGCTCGACAGTTAATGGTCCGAGATTACGTACGGTTGGCGACAAAAGAATCGTTGTTAATTCACTAAACAAATAGTTTGGTGATAAACGATTTAACATCAGGACAGTGTTTTGACTCGAGAGAGCATCCGATACAGTGGTGACCTTTTCCGGATTTAGAATTGATTTTGAAACTAGATTGATAATCATCGAGTAAAACACATTAAAGAAAATCCAAACGGCAATACTTGATAGGGCAGAGGTTGCTTGATTTTTAAATACGACGGAAAATAAAATTCCTAAATTTAGCCAAAAAGCAATATAGACGATACATAAACAAAGAAAGAATATGATTCTAAAAAACTCTTCAAAGGTTGGGGGAATCCCTAAAATAAGGATGCCAAGAGCCATTACTAAGAACCCAAGTGAGAAGAAGAGCAGGATGTTTAATAAGAGCGATGCTACAAATTTCGCATTGATGAGGTAATCTCTTGGGATTGGTTGAGATAACAAGCGACTTAAGGTACCGCGATTTCGCTCTGAATTAATCGCATCAAAGCCTAAAGCGACCCCAAACAATGGTCCAAGAAACCCTACAAAGGTAATGAATGATGGCAATGTTCCATCTGAAATGGTAAAAATCTTCAGGAATAAAAATAATTCCTTACCAATCGTTACAGACTCTTCATTCGCTTGATCGACCGCATCAGAAATCGACGTGATGGCTGTATAAAGGGAACCAATTAAAGCTAAAAGAATAATTGTTCCTAATATTAAAATCCGCCAGCTGCGAATATAATCGGTAAATTCTTTTCGTACAATTGCAGAGAATGCTGAAGGGTTGGATTGTTCCACCCCTAATGGATGCCGATTTTCTGATGAAAACGAAATGATTTTTAGTTTTTCTTTCATACTAGCGAGATTCATTGTGCTCACGCCCTTCAAAATAGCGATGATAGATTTCGTCTAAACCAAAGCTTTGTTGACTAATATGGGTAAGTGCTGCACCATTTTCAACAATTACTCGGCTAAGTAAGCTTGAAACGTCTTCATCACAACTGATTTCAAGTCTATTCGCTGTTTTTTCAACTCCTAATACATGGTCAAGTTGTGAGATTTTATCGATTAGACTAATATCAATCGGTGCTGCTTCCACATTAATGACAAATGTTCGATCAGGAAACAATTGCTGTGTTAAACTCTCGAGGTTTCCCTCAGCAAGCAACTTTCCTTTGACGAAAATTCCCACACGGTCACAGATTTGTTGAACTTGATGTAAATGATGCGAAGATAAGAGCACCGTCATTTTTTCTTCTTTTCCCAGCTCCTTTATCATCTGGAGTAGTTCACGAACCCCCTCTGGGTCTATTCCAAGAGTTGGTTCATCTAAAATGATTACTTCCGGATTTTTCATTAACACATCAGCAAGTCCTAGACGTTGTTTCATCCCCCGTGAATATTTACCTGTCTTTTTATTTGCAGCGTCTGTTAGATTCACTTTTTCTAATAAATGGGCGGCTCGTTCTTTTGCTACTTGTTTCGGAATATTATTCAATTCCGCCGTATACAATAAATTTTCAAGTCCTGTCATATGTTGATAAAATCCAATGTTATCTGGAAGGTAGCCAACTCGCCGTTTGACGTCAATCGGTTTTGTCACAGAATCAATTCCACAAACACGAACATTTCCAGATGTTGGTTCACTTAATCCGAGTAACATTAATATCGTCGTTGTTTTCCCAGCACCATTTGGGCCGAGCAGACCAAAAATTTCACCTTTTGAAATGGTCAGAGATAAATCCCTCACAGCATACTGGTCATCGTATTGTTTGCTTACTTGATCCAGTTCGATGATCGTTTGTTGCACGGTTATCTCCTCCCATATTTTTTAATAACGTAATAGAATCCACCAACAACAGCAAGGATGATAACGACACCAATTAATCCCCATAAAGTTGATGTTTCAACTGACATACGAAATTGTGCCTCTGACGAAGCTTCTTCTGCCGACGCTGAAAAGGTTGTAACATAGTCACCAGCGATTGCGTCGTCTGATGAAGTAATTGATGCTTTAACAGTAGCTTTTTCACCAGCTTTTAATTCTGCGATTGTGCTTGGTTCAAATTTTGTTTCCCAGTTAGGAGGAGCAGCGGCTGATAATTTGATATTTGTTAATGGTGCTGTTCCAGTATTTTCAATAACTAAGTCTATCGTTTTTTCACGACCTGCATGAAGATCAGTACTTAGATTTCCTTGTGGCGTTGTCACCACCATATCGTATGCTCCTGTGATGACCGCCTCTAATTCAGCCTTCGCAGATGTTCCACTACCTGCTGCCGCAATCTCCATTTTATACGTGTCAGCACTTGCTTTTTCTGGTGGAGTAACATTAATCGTGACCGATGCTTCACTGTTTGGTTCGACTGTAACGGATGTCACATTGTCACTACCCGATTGAAATTGTGCACCCCAGCCTTGTGGCACCTTTGCTGTTAATGCATAGGTTTGCTTTTCAGCGGTCCGATTGCGAAGAGTAGCAGAGTAGGAAAATGACGAGTCTGTCTGCCCTTGTAAATTCGGCTGGTCCACCGTGAGCTCTGTTTCAAACGTTCCTTTTTCCGATAATGTTACAACAAATGGAAGCGTTGAAGTCGTCCCATCCTGATCCTTTGCAACGAGAGTAAAGCGATAATCATCTTGTTCAATTTCTAATGGTACTGTCACTTCGAGGTCAATTTGTTGTTCACTGTTTCCACGAACAGATAGTTCTTTAATCTCTTTCCCATTTGCAGAAATCACTTGTTTCCAGCCCTTTGGCAATCCATTCACATCAAAGGACACATTGCGAATACTTGATTCACTATTAATCACATCAATCTGGTAATTGATTGTTTCACCAGGCGTTGCCGTTAATCCAGTATAAGGTGTGTATAATGACACATTTGCAAGAGCAGGGCTCAACCCGGCAAAAAAAGATAAAGTTAATACTAACGTAACAATTGTGATGATCTTTTTGATCATCTTCCTCACTCTCCTTTAAAATATATTTTCATAATTGATACGCAGCAAATCTAAATTTGGATTTGTCATTGAGAAAAATTTTTTGTAAAATTTTTTACGAGAGAAGAAAGTTTGTAAAAACATAATCTGATTAATTCATAGTGTCAGTGATTTAGAAGGTAAGGAGAGGACACCGTATGGATGACAATCAAAGACAGGTACAATTATTGAATGAAATTAGAAACGGTAGGCGTGAATCATTCGACAGTTTTTATGAAGAACATATTCGATTCGTGCTCAATATCGCCTTAGCAATGGTCAAGGACCAAGCAGAAGCAGAAGATGTATGCCATGAAGTGTTTCTCGAGGTCTTTCAAAAGTCTGCTCAATATACGCCAGAACGAGGAAGTGTCAAAGCATGGCTTGCTGTGAAAACGAGAAGTCGTGCACTTGATCGTTTACGTAAAAAGAAGCCAATTCCAGCTGACATTAAAGGTGAATTCGAAATTGGTAGAGAAGAAGTAGGGGCAGACGTGCAAGTATTTCAAAATCTGGAAAAAAACGCTGTCCGCGATGCTTTAAGTCATATCCCAACAGATCAAAGGGAGGCCATCTACAGATCGTATTTTCAAGATGAATCACATAAAGAAATCGCAGCAAAGATGCACAAACCGCTTGGTTCTGTTAAATCATTGATTCGTTATGGACTAAATAATTTACGAAAACAGAAATCGATTTTACAATGGTCAAAATTAAGTGGGGGTGGAAATCACCATGAGTGATAGACAACATATTCGTGAAGAATTGCTCATCGATTTTGCTCTTGGAAATGTCGCCGAGCCACTTCAAAGAAAAATAAAGGAGCATGTCCATAAATGTGAACGATGCGAAAGAAAACTCAATGAGTGGCTTGAAATTGTTAGTGATCCAACAGGTGCACAACCTTCCTCTGACCTTAAGGAAAAAGTCTGGAAGAGTATCGAAATCAGTAAGCAACCAATCAAAAAGAAAAGGACACGTGGATTTTATGTGGCTCTAAGTAGTGCAGCAGCAATGTTACTAATTTTGATTGGCTCGTTGATGAACTATCATTCAAATCTCAATGGTTATGAAGTCGCAACAAATGACAATAGCAAAGGTCGGCTGATCCTAAATCATCCACAGACCCAACAAGTCTCGCTGATTCCAGTAGCGGACTACAAGGATATCAATGGAAACCTTTGGATCAATAATGATAGCCAAGAATTGTTGCTTGAAGTCAATGGACTTGCACAGATCACCAATCGCGATTATCAATTATGGATTATTTATGACAATGATGAAATCAAAGGGGAAATTTTGTCAACGATAGATGGATATTCACGAGTGTGGATAAAAGGAACTGATGTGAACCAATTTAAGTTTATAAAAGCAAGCGTCGAGCCTCGTGGTGGAAGTATAAAGCCCACAGGACCTGAAACCTTTTTCATACCGATAAAATAAGGGTAGCCTCACTACGAGGGTACCCAAATATGAATGGATCAAAATAATTTACAATTAAGTGAAATTGTTTGCTCATAGAAAGGATTTGAAGTCATAAGATCGAATTCAAAAAAAGTGAGGCCCGAGAATTAGTTACATTAACATCTTTTTATTAAGGGTTTCAAGTTGTTTGTGAAATTTCGATAGGTTATTATTGCTATGTTATTGGTTCGCATTTTTACAGAAAATGCCTGTTGATTGAAAAATTGAGGAGGGTATTCCTTCATGACAAATAATAAAATGAATGCTAAGGTTGTTGAGTTTATAAGTAACGCTCAAAAGTGGAAAGAAGAATATAAGAAGTTGAGACATGTCGCACTTGACTGTGAGTTGACCGAAGAATTGAAGTGGAACAAGCCATGTTACACGTTTCAGAACAGTAACATCGTTATCATCCAAGGATTTAAAGAATACTGTGCGCTAATGTTTTTCAAAGGTGCTTTGTTACATGATCACGAAGAGTTATTAAATCCCACCTGGTGAGAATTCGCAGTCACAACGCCAGGTTCGATTCACAAATGTTCAAGAAATAGTTGAACGTGAGGCTAGCTTGAAAGCTTATATTTACGAAGCTATTGAAGTGGAAAAGGCCGGTTTGGAAGTGAAGTATAAAAAAACGACAGCTTTTAACGTTCCTGAAGAACTTCAACAAAAATTCAACAAAATGCCTGCTTTTAAAACTGCATTTGAAAGCTTGACGCCTGGGCGACAAAGAGCATATATACTTTATTTTTCTAAAGCAAAACAAGCCAAAACCAGGGAGTCAAGAATTGACAAATATGTACAGCAGATTCTGGATGGCAAGGGATTAAACGATTAGGGGACGCAGAACGGCTCTCGAGCATCACTCCCTCGGGGAAAAGATGCAACGAGAATCCCTTTAGAATACATAGCTTATAGGGTCATGGAAATTACCATAACCCTACAAACGAAATCCTAACATTGTGACACTTTAGGTAATACTACCAGACACGACAAATCCAATAAAAATACTTAGTGATGCTGCTACGATTGCTACTGCAATATTATTATTCTTAATTTCTTGTTCTACTTTAAAAGGTGTAATGAGTTCAAACAAATAATAGCTTACTAGCATTAACAAGAAGCCAATCAACACCCATATCGATGCGCCCCAAATACTGATATTATGCTCGATTGAAGCCTTTGTGATGATGCCTATTCCAATTAATTTCCCTGCAAATTGTAACCCAACGGCACTATTTCCTTTGACTAATTCTTCTCGATCATTGTAAGGTGTCAATAATTCAAATACGAACATACAAAGCCCTGCTACCACAATCATAATGATCCAGTATGCAATGGTTGCTAGCAATTCATACAAATCAAGAATTTCAGCCCACTCAAATGTAAACATTCTATTATCACTCCTTATTTGTTATTTTCCAGCACCTGGGCCACCGCCACGCACACTATTCGACATGCTTGAACCAGTGCGAACAGAAGGGGTTCCTGTTTTTTTATGATAACTACTGCCGCTACTACCACCTACGTAACCTGAATATGTAGAACCAGAATCATCACGATTATCAAGATCCATGTCGTACGCTTCTTCAGCAGCATCTGCAATTCCAAAGTCAGAAAAGTAATCTGTAGAGTAGTTAGTTATTACAAATATTACATCAATAAACTAATGTAATGCGTCATGTTATTAAACAAGAACAATTATTAAACAAAGGAAGGAATACTAACTGTACTTGTTGAAATCAATTAGGGAAGCACGGGGGCGGTTCTCATGCATCATTCCCCAGGCAGAATGATGCATGAGAACCGCCACTCTGTTTATTTAAATGGGTAAGGAGTTGGTTTGTTATGTGTGGGATTAGAATCTAAACATAGAGAAAGAGACTTGAATCTACCAAAGCATCGACAAAAATTAATTGAAGCAATTGAGATAGATTTGAAAAATGATTGTAATGTGTTGGCTGTTTTTTACGGAGGATCAATTGGAGCCCAGAACACTGACTTATATTCAGATATAGACCTTCGTTTAGTAGTTAAAGAAGAAGTGTTTGAGGAGTACCGGCTAAACAAAAAACAGAGAGCGAAAAATTGGGGTACTGTTTTATTTTTCGAAGACTACCCGTGGGCAACTCATAGCGTTGCTCACTATGATTATTTCATAAAAGTTGATAGTTTTTATTATAAAATGAATGATATGAAGCCTTCTGTGTGGCTTCAAAATATCAAAATTGTTCATGATCCAACTGGATTGATGAAAGAAGGAAATCAATGGCATTATCTTATATACCGAGTGTTGAAGAAGTGGAAATTTGGAGAACAAAACTTTTTGCATATGTTCACGAAATCTATCGAAGAGTTATGCGAAATGAGATTTATTATGCCCTTCACTGCTTAGATAATGTAAGACTTTCAATAATAACTGCTTGGTATATGGATGCAGGAATACAGCCTAATTCTTTTGGAGATTGGGCAAAACTAGAAGGTAAAAGAAGCAATCTACAAGACTGGCAATTGTCACTACTTGCAGGATGGCATGCTAGTAGAGAGCCGAATGATATTCTGAATGTAATGAGGAGTATTGTACCTGAATTTATAAAAATTCATAAAAGTTTATGTTATAAGCATGGAATCGAAGAAAAGCCTGAATGGGTAAACGAGATAGTAAATATGGTTTTGTGATGTGTTAAAAGCACCCATCAAGTGGGTGTTTTTTATTAATAAAGAACTATGCTATCAAAAGGATAGTATGCTATTTTTATAGAATTCATAAAAAACTTTGTGGAGGGAGGAAAGAGCTTGAAGTTCACTGAACGGTTAGTAAGAATTTTTAAGTATGCAGAAACAGAGGCTGAAAAGACTGCAAGTATTGTTTATCCTATCCATTTACTTTTAGGACTTTTGCAAGAAAGATCAAGTGTGTGTGCTGAGTTAACTATTCAATTTCCAAAACTCTATGAGACGTTAAATGAACGAGTGGAAGAAATGCCATTCGATAAAGACGAGCAGGGAATAAGTCATGAACCTTTTTACAATAAAATTTCAGAATCGACAAAAATGGTAATAAAGAACGCAAATATTCGAAAGAAACATTTCAAACAAGTTTATATCAATGAAGGACATATTGTTCATGCCATTTTTAAAACGAATGATAGTATACCAAGAGTACTATTTGATGAATTGGATGTTTCTCGTATTCTTGAAATTGTGTCATTTCCGAGAGATATGATTGTTTCTTTAAAGGATTACTTCTTACCGCCTATTACAAAAAACAATATAACTTTTAGAAAAGCAGCGCAATGTGATGCTTCAGACTTACTACCTTTTGTTAAACAAGAGTTTGGAATTGGATGGTTAGAGTCCATTAGACATGGGTTTCTTCAAAAGAATATTCCTATATTTATTGCCATAGAAAGGCAAGAAATTGTTGGTTTTGCTTGCTATGATGTTGTTCGAAGAAAAAAAGGATTATTTGGTCCTATGGGAACTACTTCCTCAAAAAGAAATCAAAAAATAGGTTCCACTCTGCTTCATTTTTGTTTAGATGAGATGAAGGAAATTGGCTTTGAATATGCAATTATTGGAGAAGCGGGACCTATTGAATTTTATGAAAAGGTTTGTAATGCGGTCGTTATTCCAAAAAGAGTAAACTGACGACTATAGCCTAAAAATACTTGCAATATATAGCTAGAAGCAACCCTTTCTTACATTATGGTAAAATTAATCTATTATTTTTCCTTGGAGGCTGAAAAAATGAAGCGAGTGCCATTTGAACCACCATCAGATCATTATGATGAACGGATTGAAGCAATTGATGAAGAAATTTGTCAATTAATAAAGCGACGGAAAGATGTTTCAAACAATAATCCTGGTTTTCCGAATAAACGTCTAATTAAATGTTGGTCTAAAAAATATAATTTTTATGAGGATTTTCTAAACAGCATTTTTTCGAGTTTCTTACACGAAGAGATGTATAAACCTGTTGTCGAGCCGAAGGAATTTCTTAGAAATATACCTATTTTAAAGTCAGTAGAAAAAGATGATACATTTTATTCCGTAACTTTTATAAGGCAGTTTAAAAACGCAAGTGTAGTTCATTTAAATATTGATAGAAATATTACACATGAGATGGATGATTGGCATCACCGAGAACATACCTATTTTGAACTCTCCATCCAACGTGAAGGAGCTCATCATGATTGCCGAAACGAAGGAGGGGGAGGCTCCAGAGGTAATGAAACCTTCACTTTTATTGTGTCGCCTGCTTTACCAGATGATATTTCCAGGTTTAATTTAGTTTTTACAGAATATAAAATACCATTTCAAAAGCATACTGGATTTGAATTTACGATATAAAATGGGAAAAGAAGGGGACAGGTTAGTTTTGAGCAAGGACACATCGCTTAGGTAACATTAAAGATAAAGGACTGATAAGATGAAAAAGGTAGGAATTGTTGGAGGCATAGGACCTGAAGCCACAGTAGATTATTATCAATCCATCATTTCGAAATTTCAAGAAAAAATAGGTAGTAAAGAAGAATTACCGGAACTTTTTATTAACAGTATTAATATGTACAAGATGTTTGATTTCCTTATGAAGGGACAAACAGAAGAGGTCATTCAATACTTAACTGAAGCTGTTCAAAATTTAGAACGTGTTGGGGCCGATTTTGTGGTCATGTGTGGCAACACACCACATATTGTTTTTGACCATATTCAGCAAAAAGTCCGAGTACCTATGATTAGTATTGTAGAAGAAACATATGTACAAGCACAGGAATTAAACGTTGAAAAGATTGGACTAATAGGAACTAAGTTTACAATGGAACATGATTTTTTCAAAAAACCATTCATTTCTAATAACATTGAGATCGTAGTACCGAACCAAACTGAACAGGAATATATACATAAAAAAATTGTTTCAGAATTAGAAAATGGCATCGTACATAATGATACAAAAGAAGATTTTTTACATATCATTAATCAAATGATCGCTAAAAACGGGATACAAGGACTCATATTGGGTTGCACAGAACTGCCGATGTTAATCAAAAATGAGGATATACCAATCCATTCATTAAATACAGCAGAAATACACATTAATAAGATAATCGATACCATTTTTATGGACAATGCTCATTGACCTTCATGAGATATGGTTGCAGTTTCACACTAGGCAGGGGCGCTTTTTCACTACAGGGGCAAGCTTTTCAAAGCTAACAGGTTACCGATTATGTATTTTAGTTCACTAATGAAAGTGCCTTTTTTAAAAAAATTGTAACCAACTAGATCCCAAAGTTATATATTATAGTAAGAAGAATAACCAACTCAAGTAGTTAACCATTCTTCCTAGGGAGGAGGCACACTCTTCCTGACTACATAATGCTGGCCGAAATGGATTGATTACAATCCATTTTTTTATTGTTCCAAAAGGAACATTTGTTCTTATTCCGTTTTTTGTACAAAAAAATAAAGATGATCCTCATTCCGTTAAAAGCGAAAAAAGCTGTTCCAACACGCATGAAAGTGATCCTGGTTCCACTATTAGTACAAATTTGATGGATTTTTGTATGATAAAGGCAAATAAAGGAACGAGGATCCTAAAGCATACTCCAACCAAAGGATTCTGAGCAAATAACGGAATGAGAATCCATCAAATCTATATCGTAAATTCTCATTCTTCTAATAGGATAAAAAAGTCATCAATAAATCGAAAAACGCAAAATGCTAGACCTTTTTTGTAATTCTGTTAATTTAGTTGTCTTAAAAAAGTAGGATTTGAACGGATTTTTGAATATATAACAATTCGGAATCAAGCTTAATACCCTACTATTCTTGAATTATCGTCAGTTGAGACTTTGGGTAAAACATGAGAAGATTTTATAGACAACCTCACATAATCTCTTTTTCCTTCATCATATTTTCTTTCTCACAATCCTTAAAACATGAAATCTTTTTTAGAATAGATCTCAATGATGAACCATGCCGAAGTGTTCGAACAGCCTCTAAAGATTCTTCACGTTACTCTACAAGTACACCCCATTTTTCCAATAACAGTTTATTTATGATTTATACAACATTTCTGAAAGGAGTGATGAACCAAGTAAACTATTAACTTTATTCATTATTTCGTTTTAGCTTTATATTCAATTTCTGTAACAATATTCACTTTTCAATTTAAAGGAGGACCAATAATGGGACATGATATTTCAGGATTCAATAAAGCTGGAGATGAAATTGCTTATGCACGTTTTAGCATGGGCAATCATAATGCATTCGTACTGTATAATTTACTTAACGCGAATGATTATTATGCAGGAGCAAGTGGATCAGGGGATGATTCTACTATTTCAGTACAACAAATTGAAAAAGCTTTGAATGAATTCAATCAAATTTATAATAATGTATCTTCTCGTTCAAAAAGTGCTTTCTTGGCATGGGATCAAAAACAAATTCATGATTTTATCATAAACTGTTTAGCAACAGCACAAAAAGAAGGTAGTGTAAAAGTACTTTTTGCCTAATTGTTTTTAGCTATTTTGCTGATTAGTCTTTATACATGTAAATCAGTATTCAGTACCCCATGATTTCTAAGGTAAATCGAAGCAGTGAATTATATATTTTTCATACAAATCATTAATAAATAAAAGTAATTGAGCAGCAATATTTAGAGGTGCGAAGAATAGGATGAAATGACTCATACGTAAAAAATTTCTCAATTAAACTCGAATGAGGTCTAACTTTAGCAAAAGAATGTGATAAAATAAATAAATAATAAACAGTGGGACTGGAGTTTATTCCAGTCCTACTCATTTTTTCGCAAAGTCTCTTTTACAAACTTTGTGGTTACTAAATAAGGAATGAACATAAGTATTCATTATCTTTTTAGCATGTTAAAAAGTGAAATGCGAAAAATATTGGAGGGGTGAGCGATCATAGGGAAGGTATATCTAGTAGGAGCAGGTCCAGGAGATCCTGAACTTATCACTGTAAAAGGATTAAGAGCAATTCAACGAGCTGATATTATTTTATATGATCGGTTAGTAAACGATGAATTACTAGCGAATAAAAAGCAAGATGCTGAATTAATCTTTTGTGGCAAATCACCAGAATGTCATACGCTGCAACAAGAAAATATTAACGACTTACTTGTAAAATACGCAAAAGAAGGAAAAATTGTCACGAGATTAAAAGGCGGAGACCCTTTTGTGTTTGGCAGAGGGGGAGAGGAAGCAGAAATCCTTGCTACCAATAACATCGAATTTGAGGTTATTCCAGGTATTACATCAGGTATAGCAGCACCCGCGTACGCAGGGATTCCTGTTACGCACCGTAATTACGGTTCTTCATTTGCTGTGATAGCCGGTCATCGGAAGAATTTTGAAGAAGATAATACGAAGTGGGAATCACTAGTGAAAGGTGTAGATACGCTCGCGATTTATATGGGAGTAAAGAACCTTCCATATATCCAGGAGAAACTAGTGGAGTTTGGAAAGTCTCCTGATACGCCTGTTGCTGTAATTAATTGGGGAACTACTGAAAAGCAAAAGACAGTAACTGGTACGTTGACTACAATTAGTGATGTTGTGAAAAAGGCCAAGATAGAGAACCCATGTATGATAGTGGTTGGTGAAGTTGTGAAAATGCGTGAAAAAATTAGCTGGTTTGAACAATTAAATCATAGTGAGGCCTATTAAAGTGGAAGCCGTTATATATATATGTCATGGAAGTAGAATGAAGGAAGCAAGTGAACAAGCAAGTTCTTTTGTGAAGAAATGTATGGGTGATCTTTATCAGCATGTTCCCATCCAAGAATATTGTTTCTTAGAACTTGCAGAGCCTACTATAGAAGAGGGTTTCAGACGGTGTATAGACCAAGGTGCGACGACAATTTCAGTATTGCCAGTGCTGTTGCTGACAGCAGCACATGCTAAGATAGATATTCCAGAAGTATTAGCAAAGATGCAAGATAAGTACCCTGGTGTGGAAATTAACTACGGCCGCCCAATTGGTGTTCATGAGAAAATGATTGATATTCTCGTGGAACGAGTTTCTGATACAAATGTTGAAGTTACAAGTAATTCGATGATTTTGTTGGTGGGGAGGGGCAGTAGTGATCTTGATGTAAAAACAGATTTATCTGCCCTTGCAGCAATGCTGGAAAAGCGACTTATGATTAAGGAAGTTGTACCTTGCTATTTAACAGCAGCAAAACCAAGCTTTGAGGAAGCCTTGGAATATGCTAAAAACAGGAGTTGTGAACATGTGTTCGTAATTCCGTATTTGTTATTTACTGGGGTCTTAATGAAATCGATGGAAGCAACGATAAAGAAGCTTACAAAGGAAAATGGAAAGAACTATATCCTTTGTGATTATTTAGGTTATCATCCGTTATTGGAAGAGGTTATTCAAGAGAGAGTACTTGAATTAATTAAGAAAAAAATAATTGATTAATATGTCATTAACACACAGGTATTTGAAAATATCTGTGTGTTTTTTTGTTAGAGATTTTTGTTTAAGATTTTTATGTTTATTAATAAGGAAGAAGAGATAACAGGAAGATAACTATAATTATATTATGTAAACTTATGATAAAAAGAATAAAACAGGGAGATACTTACCATATAAACGAAAAAGTGGTGATAACAGATGAACATTTTTAGTGGGGAAATAGAAAATAATGAATATATCTTAAAGCAAGTGAAAAATATGGAAACTCAATCAGTCATGAATAAACAACAATTAAATGCGTTAGCTGATTATTTAGCGAAAGCTGTACATCATGATGATCAACATATCATCACAATTAATGATCAGTTACCAATTCGGTTATCAAATATGGAAGCGAATCAATTATTAGCTGAGATTGAGGAAATTCAACGTTCACTTGAATAAAAAATTTTTATTTCGTCTCAATATCATGAGTATTCTTGTTATTGAGACGAGAAATATTATATTTTTCATTAACTTCTTATTAATTATATTATGTAAACTAGAAAATAAATTAAAAATCCTTACATTGTTTAGTTTTAATCCTTCATAACAAGAAATTTTTCTTGAGTTAGCAAGGTCTAAACCTTCTTTTCATTCAATATTTTAATAGTAGATGATGTTGTATATGATCATCTTCTTATATTTTAAAAATATGGGATGAAATGGGGTTTCAAAACATGGCTGTTGTGCATTTCGTTGAAAACAATTCTGTTGTACTAAGTCAACTGTTGGCCAATGTACCTGCTGTCGATGAAAATATTAAGATTAAGGGTCGAAAAGGCAAGGTCTTAAAAGTGATAGAAATTGATGAAAACAATGTTCAGGTATTTGTCAGTCTTGAAAAATTGAATAAAAAACAGCAAACTTTAGTTGATAATAAAAAGAAAAAACGATAACAGAATTGTTATCATTTTTTCTTTTTAGTCTTTTGGAATATCCATCTTATCTACAGCACTTTTTAAGTCATCATTCCGGATATGTGTATAAATCATTGTTGTTTGGATGGATGAATGACCTAATTGTCGTCTAAGCTTAGGGACGTCATTGATCTCAGAATGATATCTTGTAGCAAAAGAATGCCTTAATTTATGTACAGATAGCGATGGTTTACCAAATGCTGTAGCATATTTTTCAATAAGTTTTTCAATTGAGCGTGCTGTTAGTCTTCGTGATTTACCTTTAGGACCCATTGGAGCAGCGACAAATAGTGCTTTATTATTTTTTTCAACTTCATATCGACTTTCACGTATTTTTAAATATTCTTGAAGGTCATCCATGGCAATTTTACTAAAATACACATGCTGCTCTTTGTTTCCTTTTCTTATAACACGTGCAGTGAATTTACTAAAATCGATATCATCTAAATCTAAATTTACAACTTCTGAAAGACGCAGACCAGAGCCTAAAATGAGTGACACGATAGCTGTATCACGCTCTTTATTTAACTGATAAAAGTTTTGAATCTTCTTATTATCCTTATTCAATTCTCCATATTCATGAGCAATGAACCTTCGGAAATGTTCATATTCGTCACCAAGGAGAATTTTACCTTCCATTTTATTTGCAATTGTCTCCATGCTATCTTTTAGTTCATTAAATTCCACTTTAGCCATCACATTTCGCTGAATGTAAGGCTTAAGATCAGATGTTTCAGCGATGTTTTGAAGGTAATTAAAAAGCGATTTTAGCGCAGATAATTTACGATTAATCGTTATTTCTTTATTATTAAATTCGTATTGAAGCGCCTGTAAAAAACCTTCAATTTGTCTTACTGTTAATGTCTCAAGTAGTTCTAATGGTATATCTTTCAACTCACCTAAATATAATTGCTCCGTAATAATCCAATTAAAGAAGATTTTGTAATCATGGCAGTAATTAAGCAATGATGCTGACGAAAGCTTTCGTCGTTTGTGATCAATATATTCTTCCACATACCATGGTAATTCCTTTAGCAAAACTTGAATTTTTTTGTATTGCTGTTGTTGTGCTTCATTGGCCATAAAATTCACCTCATGTATCTATATTCGATATATATTTTAAAAATCCTTCTTTTATTACATCAAATTGATATTTTACGTAATAATCTAAATGAGTAATTTACATAAGACTAGTAGTATATTTTTCCCTCCCTTCCATTCCATTCTTTTAAACTCCTTCCTTTTTTGCTACTTGTTGAGATAATAAAATTTTCATCAAAAGCTAATAAGATTGATACAATTGATTTTATTTTGAAATCCTTGTCATTTTTTTGTTACATATGTAAACCTATCATTATATTCGTCAATAAAACTTAAAAAAAGCGTTTTGGTATTATTTTTTAACTACTATCTTATTTAACAAAACTCGAGAAATCCCATTATTAACAAGGAAATCATCAAAAATTTACAATTTCGCTTTTTTGTAACAATGCGCTATTTTTCTCTAAAAACAAACAATTTACCCATTTTTTCCCACTAATAATAATAGTTTCATATGATATGCTCATATTGTCTTAGGATTTCATGTATGGAAAATATATGGAAAGTTTTAGAGCGCATAAGGAGGAAAAGAAAAATGAAAAAGAAAAATCTACTAGTATCATTAGCAATTGCTGGTGCAATCTATGTATCAGGCTCTGTTGGACAAGCCTCGGCAGCTGGAACGTATGAGCAAACAAGCAACCAATCAAATGTGTATAGCAAAGTGGTTACGATATCAAATGCCGATCAGTTAGCTAACGTAAACTATTCTCAACTAATTGAAGATATCTTAAAAAAATACCGAATTCAATATGATTGGAATGTTCAACAATCTCAACCTGCTAAACCTGAAACTGTAAATCCTTCACCTGAAAAAGAAAAAGAACCTGTTCAACCAGTTCAGGAGCCAGTAACTACAGCACCAGCTCCACAACCAACTGAACAACAAGCGAAAGAAGAAACGGTAAAACAAGAAGATCAAACAAATAGTGCTCTAAGTCAGTTCGAACAGCAGGTTGTTACGTTAACAAACCAAGAACGTGCAAAACATGGTCTTCCTGAATTAAAAGTTGATTTACAATTAAGCAAAGTTGCAAGAGCAAAATCAAAAGATATGAGTGATAATAACTATTTCTCTCATACTAGCCCAACCTATGGTTCGCCATTCGATATGATGAAGCAATACGGTGTTACGTACCGTTCTGCTGGTGAAAACATTGCAAAAGGTCAACGTTCACCTGCAGAAGTTGTCAATGCGTGGATGAACAGTGAAGGACATCGTGCGAACATTTTAAACGAGAGCTTTACTCACATCGGAGTTGGTTATGTAGAAAATGGTAATTATTGGACACAACAATTTATCGGAAAATAAGTTATGTCGATAAATAAGTAATAATGAGTGGCGTTACCTAGTGTCATCGGTAACGTCTCTTTTACTATACTTATAGATTACGATTGTGACGTAATAACTCGATGAATCCACTTCCCTCTTCCCAACAATTCTATATTTGAAATAGCTTGGTAGTCCCTTTTAAACATTATTTTTTACAATAAAATAGTATTAGCCCCTCCCTACTTTTTGGCTTTGTTTTCCTCTTCCACATACCTACATATACTAATTTGCAAACATAGTATGTTAGTTGTTTATGTGAAATTTATTTGAACTTAACTAACAGTTTAGGAAAAACGTGAAGCAGAAGAACCGTCCCTCTGCTTTTTTGATAATTTGCCTGAATAGATAGTAATTTATGTGATTCTGCTTTAAAATAGTATCTATCATACATACAAAGCTGAGGTGAATGATTATGTTTGAGCTATCTATATTTGAATGGATTGTCGTCATTGTTTGTACAGTGTTTATAGGTTTTACGAAAACGGGAATATCAAGCTTAGGAATTCTAGTTGTAACTGTTTTAATGTTTATTTTTCCAGCAAAAGAATCAGTTGGGATTCTTTTACCTATGCTAATTGTTGGTGATATTTTTGCAGTTATTTATTATCGTAGAAGTGTAGTTTGGAAGTATTTATTTTCGTTAGTTCCTTGGGTATTATGTGGCATTATCATTGGATATTTTGTCCTTAATCAAATCAATAGTGACCAGCTGAAACCAGTAATTGGAATTATGGTGCTAGCATTACTGATTTTACACGTTAGCCGTGAGAAATTGGGCGACAAGTTTAATAATGCTTTACCTAAATCACTATGGTTCTCAATTACTATGGGAATCTTAGCAGGGTTTACGACCATGATTGGAAATGCTGCAGGCGGTGTCATGGCTATCTACCTGCTAATGAAAGGGTTGCCAAAGAAGGAGTTTGTTGGTACAGGGGCATGGTTTTTTATGTTTGTTAACGTAATTAAAATACCATTCTATATCAACTTAGGGCTAATTACATTTGATTCTATTTCCTTCAACTTATGGTTGATTCCGACAATTATTATAGGGGCTTATATTGGGGCAAAAGTACTTCCACGAATACCACAGAAAACATTTCAAGTGCTTATTCTTGGATTTACAACGGTCGGAGCACTAAGACTCCTCTTTTTCTGAAGCACAGAATCATGTGCTTCATTTCTTTTCATGAAGCAATGCAGTTTGTTTGAAGAAGGAGAACTTCCACTTCATTAATGTAATTTAATAAAGGATGTCATTTTACGTATGGGAATATTATTACTTTTACTTAGTACTTTAATGTGGAGCTTTGTCAGCATACTTGTAAAGGCAGCTTCGTTTTATTTAGATAGTTATACAATTACGTTTTTACGATTCATTCTTGGAGTACTATTTTTATTTTTGATTATTTGGCTCGGAAAAAGGAAAATCAACATTTCATGGAAATCGAAATGGATCTGGTATGGTGCATTAGGAAAAGTTATCAATTATCTCTTTGAAAATTATGGTGTATCTGTTGGATTTGCATATGAACAAATCCTCGTTACCCCATTTGTAACGATATTTATGCTTCTCTTTTCCATTTTTTATTTTAAAGAAAAAGCAACATCTCTCTCCTGGGTATCAGTAAGTCTTTGTATGGTAGGTATTATCGTTATTAGTTGGAATGGTCTTTCACTTGATGAACTTATGGAGTTTGATCTCGGTTTGACGCTAGTCTTTGCTATTTCAGCACTTGGTGCTTGTTTCCACTTTGTAAGCCAAAAAATCTTAATAGAAAAAATGAGTTCTACCGACATGAATTTATCAGTCTTCTTATGGTGTAGTGTCATTACAATGCTTCCCCTTCCCTCTCAGTTTCAGTGGACGGGTGACATTAACGGTTTAGCTATTTTTGTATTAATTGCCTTAGGCTTAATTACTGGTACTAGTTTTATCATTTATGCAAAAGCGCTAAAAAAAGTACCATTCTTATTGGCTGCTATTTTAGGAAATTCAAGTGTATTATTCACACTATTGTGGTCATGGCTCTTTTACCATGAACCGATTTCTATTTATGTAATAGCTGGGTCCCTCCTATTTTTAATTGGAATGAGTTTATTAAGTCTACCAGGTGCAAAAGTCTCCACCCAAAAACAACTCAAAAAGGCAAGTTAACTGATGCACAGGGACGGTTCTCATGCTTCATTCGTAGATGTTTACACTATCAATAGAATTTGCAAATACAAACGCTTGGATATTAAATCCAAGCGTTTGTTACTAGTCTGTATTTTACAAAGTAACCTTCGTTTTCTGTAACGTACAACCTTCCGGAACACTAATATTTGCAACATTATTTTTATAATCCAACTTTATCGTTCCCTTTACCGTCTCAAACTTAATAGAAATCGTCTCTAATTTGCTAGGTATATGAGGGTTGAAATGTACATTTTCCCATCCTGGACTACCTGGCTTGATGCCAAGAATGTCTTCTATAATGACTGTTATCGGAGCGCTTGCCCATGGGTGGCATAAACTAGTATTCCACTTTTGATCTTTTCCCCATGCCTCAAAGCAAGTGGTGGCACCTTCTCTTACCATGTTTGCCCATGACTGCTCATCTTCAGAAATGAGTAGATCGTATACCAGCTCATATGCTCCTACTTTTGCCAGACCTTTTAATAGAAAATATGAATTATAAACCCCACAGTTTAACTTTTTCTGACTAATTAAATGTATTACACTTTGTTCTGCTTCTTTAGGAACGAGGCCCCAGAATAATGGAATAAAATTTGCATGAAGTGAAGTATGTGTTGACTCTACTGAATCTGTAAATAAGTTTTGTGTATTATCATAAAAAGCATTTATATATGCTTCCTTTAGAGTCTCGAATTCATCTTCATAACGAATCCCTACTATGTCTCGTATTTCATTTACTGTCTTCACCGCTCCACAGAAAAAGGCATTTACTACATTATGGCAGCCATCGCTTACCGGAATTGTGAGCTTAAAGTCATAATTATCTCTCAGATTATCTGGCCAATCGACAAGATTCCATTTTTCCTTTACATTTTCAAGTAACCCGTCTGAGCGCTGATATTTCTTAAAATACTCAACAATACCTTCAGCAATTGGATACATCTCTTGTAAAAATTGTTTATCTCCGCTTTGCATATAGTAATTTAATAATTGGTAAGGCCATTGTAGTGAAAAATCCGCTATTTCCTGCATATGGCTACCTGGAGCAACAGCCATCAATCCCGGACAGATATAAGTTGATAGAGCAAAGTCCTTTAAACATTTTTTGTACATTTTGAGGTCACCGGAAAGATAAAGGTGTGAATGCGCAGTTACGGTTGCATCTCCGAGATATTGCCCTTTTTCCCTTGTTGGACAGTCAACATATACTTCTTGAGTGCCGTATTTAACACCATTTTTACAAATTTTCCAAATATCATTTAGCAATTCGTTAGATGATATAAAATGACATTTGTTTTCGTCATATGGATAGTGTCTTACTATTGCGCAGATACTCTCAGGTAAAATTGACTCGTTAGGGGCGATAATTTCAACATAACGAAAAGCTTTATAATCATATTGCTCTAACACATCGTTACTTCCAGAAAGCGTCCACGTTTCTTTATAATTACAATTACATCTTAATTGATGGCGAACTTGGGTTTCCGTATCTTCCTCTAGCTCTTCACCACACATAATGACAACTGTTTGACCCGCTTCACCACAAGCCTCTACCTGTAATTGTCCTGTAATTTCTTGTCCAAAATCGATGAAATAATGTCCAGCGGTAAGTTCCATTACAGTTTTCGGCTTCATTTCATAAACTTCAAGATTGGGTGTTGATTGGAAAACTAATTTATGATCATCAGAAATGTTCACGCATACATTTTTCCATTCATGATCATCATAATGTATTTCTTTCCAATCCTTTTCTTTCAGACGATTATCGATGTCTTCTAGATATTGAGTTTCATAGCCAAATATAGAGTTTTCACTAAATTCATGTGCTTTTGTATATTTCCAGGTGGAATCAGTACCAATTTTGACCTCATTATCCAATAATAGTTCAGCAATCATTCCCTGCCGGTAATCGCCACTATTCCATACCCTATTGATAAGTCCTTGATAATAAACATGCACAGCAATGACATTTTCACCATCTTGTAAAAATTCACCAATCTCATATCGGTTATAATTGTACTGAAAATAATAAGAAGGAGCCGGTCCTTGTCCTACAAATTTCCCATTAATATATACCTTGTAATAATCATCAGCAGTGATGTCTAAAAATGCTTCATTCCATTTGTAATCTAGATCAAATGTTTTTCTCACTAGCATATGATGATTTTTTAATTCAGACACATGCTCGATATCTGGTCCATCCTCTAATTCTTTGTGAAAAACATTAATAGGAACTAATCCCTGAAATTTTTTATCCATGATCCATGTTGCTTTCCATTGTTTTTCCATCAACAAGTACCTCCATGCTTCATTCCTAAATAAGTTTCGTGATGATCATACTATCTCTATTTATCTTATTGACTCCTTATTTCAACATAAAACGTCATTTTCCTGCTTACTTTTAGGCCAAACTGAAAACTCACGAAGATAAGATAGACAATTATGAAAAGATCTACCTGTTCTTATTTTGCTAGATAATAAAATAATATTTTTTCAGAATGGATTTTATTTCAAACAGATTTGTTATCCTTTATCAGAAAAGGTCTAATTACAATTAGGGTGTATCAAGAAATACTGGATATTAAGTTGAAATCGATGATTTCTGGTTTGAAACTCGTTTGAATTAACACATTTATATCGATTCAACTATATCCCACAAAAAAGAGAATATATGATCAAACAAGGAACATATTATCCTCTTTTATAGTGAGCTTTTACATAGCGGAAGGAATCAGGATTTCTAAGGGTTATCAATATTTTCTATGCATTTTGTAATTCTTTTTTCTTATCTTTTGAAAAAAACCATCCACCTGCTGCAATTAGTAACAATACTGCATAGAACGTAATTTTCCATTCAGGAGATTTGGCAAAACCTTCAGGTAAAACTGCTAGTTCTGGATGCGAAAGCGTGTAAACTGCTAATTTCACACCAACCCAACCAACAATAAGGAATGCTGCAATTTCTAAACCAGGTCTAGAATGAAGTAGTTTAACAAAAAAGTTAGCTGCGAAGCGCATGATTATCAATCCAATTAGTCCGCCAGCAAAAATTACTAAAAATTTACCTCCATCAAGTCCACCTATAGGCGGAAGGGTAGTATTTGGAAGAGTGACTGCTAGTGCTACTGCAGCAAGAATCGAGTCAACTGCAAATGCGATGTCTGCTAATTCAACTTTAAAAACTGTCCCCCAAAAGCCAGATTTTTTCTTTTCCTGTTGACTATCTTTATCCCTATTCTTAGCTTTACTGAATAACGTCTTTCTAACAATATGATTGATAGCGATGAATAACAGATAAAGTGCTCCAATTGCTTGCACCTGCCAAACGTCGACAAGGAAAGAAATCACAAATAGCGAGCCGAATCGGAATACAAACGCGCCTGCCAGACCATAAAACAATGCTCTTTTGCGCTCTTCTTCTGGTAGATGCTTAACCATAATGGCTAATACTAACGCATTATCAGCTGCCAAAAGACCCTCTAACGCTATTAAAAGAAGTAATACCCATCCATATTCTAATAAAATTGAAATATCCATTTAGTTTCCCCCTATTAAGATCAATTAACTTCATCGAAAAAGTGTTCATAATCATTAGTTACAATTGTTGCTATTTGCCACCTCCAGAAAGTTCTTCCATAGAGGTTTTTGACAAAATAAAAACCTCTACCCATTTGGTAGAGGTCATAAAAAACAAAAAGACCTTTACCAAAAATGGTAAAGGTCTTGCTAACAACGTAAATGTAAATGTTGCCAGCAGAGCCGAGAGTAAAATACTCCGAAATGACGACTTTGCTGTAAAAGCTACTCCCCTTTAGGAGATAATATTATTAACTTATACAACTATATTATGTGATTAATAGCTTGTCTGTCAAATAGATTTTTTTGTTGCTGCATCATTGGGTATATAATTACAATAAGCTTTTATATCTATGTCCCGGTTTACAACCACTTGAAATGGGAAAAATGATGCAAGAGAACCGTCCCTCTGCTTCACTTAGCTTCAATATTTACCAGCTATACAGGGCTTATTATTTTGGTACAATAGATGAGAAATTTTAAGGAGGAATTTATATGAACAAACAGTATCTCCTCCTTTCGTTGGTAATCGTCATTACTTTTGTTGGCGGATTTTTTAGTGGTGTTTTTTATTCTACTACTGACAATGAATCAGAGGAGTATCAAGATAAATTAGTAAAACCTCTGCCTTTTGCAGCTCGCAATCTTGTTCCAAGGGATTTACCTAAAATAGAAGAACCAAAAGAAACAAACGTGTTAATAGGATATGTTCAAGATTTTCGTGATATGGATACAGTCAATTATTCAAACTTGACTCATGCAATCTTTTCATTCGCTCACCCCGAAAAAGATGGAAGTGTTACATTTAATGGAGAAATGGCACTTACTAACCTACGGAAGATGGTTTCAAAAGCCCATAAATCTGGGGCGAAAGCAATATTAGCAGTTGGTGGTTGGTATCATATAAACGGGGGAGAATCATATGAATATTTTAAAGCAGCGATTACGGAACCCGCTGCTCGTACAAAACTTGTAAATGAATTAGTAGCTATTGTTGAACGAGAAAAGCTTGATGGAATCGATATTGATTTTGAACATCCACGCTCAAATGAAGATGCGAAGAACTTAAAGAAGTTCATGGCAGAATTGAGTTCTAAACTTCATCCAAAAAACAAGGAACTTACCATAGCTGTGAATTCAAAAGTTCATAGTGTTGCAGGAACAGAGCTTTCGAACGTCGTATTTGATCCTACTATGTTTGAGTTTGTAGATTATGTAAATATTATGGCCTATGACGGTCAATGGGATGGAGAGTACAATGCAGCAAATCTTTCTTCATTTCCACACAATGTTAACATTGTGGGTTATTGGAGTAACTTGTTTGAGCAACACAATCTCGATAAAGAAAAACTTGTATTAGGAGTACCATTATATGGTCAGCCTGAAAAACCAGAAGATAAGCAGGTATCATATGCTGCTATCATTAATAATAATGCAAAAAATTCTAAAAAAGATAGTGCGAATATGAACGGGACAACCTACCATTACAATGGTGAAGAAACGGTTAAAAAGAAAATACAACTTGCACTAGATAATGGTTTTGGTGGAATGATGGTATGGGAAACAGGGCTTGATGCAAATGGGCAAAACAGTCTAATTAGCTTTATGGCCAAGGAATTAAAATAACCTTAAAAAGACTAAGTAAGCTACTATAAGTAGTCACTTAGTCTTTTTTCTTATCATTATTAATAAAGACAGTCTTTTTGAAGCAGGAGAACCGTCCCCATGCTTCAGCTCAGTATTTCCACTTTTGGTGGGTTGATGTAGTTTTGATAGTGTTCCCCTACATTAGCTTCATCTGTGTCACCTGCATGGAAGTATACACGGTACTTATAATTCACTTTTTCTCCTGGTTGAATGAGATTGCCACCGATAAAGTAAAAATTGTTAGGCGCTAGTAACCCGTAATTCCGGATATGCCAATATGTTGGGAAGTGTTCGTTTCTGGGATGATCAAATGCGGAGATTCCAAGAGTTTTCCCTTCTACTTCACCAACATAATCACACCACTCTGCTCTTTGCCCCCAACATTCTTCTTCGCCAACAGATCCATATGCATTGACCATGCTTCCACCACTATCTACTTTCATTGATTCAGCAACTCGTATGCCTAATGGGCCTGCTTCTTTTGTTGCACCAAATTCTACTTTGCCATAATTCGCCGTAAATGTAACATCTAAATCAATGAAACGATTGGTAGCGGGAGTATTATAGATTGTAATTTTACGTGTTTCATCAATTTGTGGTCTTTCATTGTAATCTGTCCAAACATTTTTAGCAACTATAACTGCGTTTACAGGTCCACTAGCAATTTGTGAAAATTCTTGATGAAGCTGCTTCCCGTAACGACCTTCTGGTTCATTCCACATATCAATTCCATTTACATCTCCAATGGCAAGCCATAATGAACGATGATGTGGATGCTCTTTCGTTTCAAAGTCAAGTCTTGTATAGCTACTTTCATATGGACCAGCTATCGGTCCTAGATATGGTTTTGCAATCTCACGGTCATACACATAAGTGGTAAAATAGTTACCATCCACATTAATGTCTAACTGCCTGTCTTTTTCAACAATCTCCACATTGGAAGGTGAAGATTCTTCTGAATGTAGTTGAAACACTTTTTGCTCCTGCTTAGATAGTCTGTCAATAATAAAGTGCAATTGATAGTTTTCATTTTCAACCGAAATCTGAGCAGGTATCCTATTACCTTCTCCATCTACTAAACAAACGCTACGTGGTATATCTTCAACTAGATCTCGATTGATAATTATACTTACAGGACAATGGTTTCGTTCGTGATTTCCAGCATCAATTTTAATTTTCAACAATCCTGACATTTATCTTTTCACCCCGCTAACAGATTCCCACGTGTTTCTTACAAACTGTAAAGAGTCTTTGCTTTCGCTAGCAAAATTGTCGACTCGACATTCTGCAGAAATCCTACCTGAATATTGACATTGCTGCAAGACTTTGAAAAACTCTGTAAAATCCATACCGTCTTCAACTGGTAATCCAGGAAACACTCTGTTGCGGTCTGCGATATGTACGTGTGCTAATAAGTTTTCTTCAACTGCTTCTGGTAAAATCGTATAGCTTTCATTTTCCTCAATCATATGATATGAATCTGCCAAAACTTTTATATGTGACAGTTGCAAGCGTCTTGCTAATTCAACGCCTTCCCTAACCTGATTAATCACATTGCTTTCCTTCTTATTTAACGGCTCTATTGCAATAATGACATTATTTTTAGCCGCATAATCATTACAAGTCGATAAGAACTGTTCGATCTGCTTCATCGCTTCTTCCTTTGGAAAATCCTCAGGGTATGAACGAGCACCACCACTTCCAAAGATAATATACTCTCCACCGGCTTCACTCACTCTAGTAATTGCTAGTTCTAAATACTCTTTAATTTTATTATGAGATATATCTGGTCCGGTAAGTTTGATATGTGGTGGAACAAAGCTGTTATACACAGGCACATTTATTCCAGATGACAAAATCGTCTCTTTTGCCCGCTTAAAGTCCTCTTCAGATAAATTTGCAATCGTCCCAACGGTTAATTCTGCAAAATCATAACCATGGTTTTTTAGTAGTCGTAATCCTTCTTGTAACGACACGATAGGATCAACATCTTTACGGCTTTCATCTCCGACTTGAGGAACAAATGATGCTCCTGGTAAGCAACATCCAAACTGAATCATTCTTGTCATTCTCCCTTCAATTATGGCAAATTTCCAATCTAAGAAAACGCATACATATATAAATGGTATCTCACTAGGAAGAAAATGTATATACTTTTCTGAATCTTCTTTATTAGTATCCTTTCAGTATGTACAGTGATTAGAAATTATTTTTTCGATACTGGCCGGGAGTAATTCCTTCTACTTTTCGAAATGATCGAATAAAAGAAGCAGAACTATTGTAATGGAACCTTTCAGCAATTTCCGATATTTTAATATTTGTTTCACTTAATAGTTTCTTTATTTGATTAATTCTATATGTCATCAAATAATCACTAAAGCTAGAACCTGTTTCTTTTTTAAAGACTCTACTAACATAACTAGGATGAAAATTAATTTTTGAAGCAACATATTCGAGTGTTAAATCTTTATAATATTCCTCGTCGATGATTGAAATGACTCTATCGGTAATGTTTGTTTGCTGATTTGTTCTTAGTTCTTCGTATTTTTGAACAATTGGTGGAATAATCTCCTTGTTGAACCAATCTTCCACCTCGGATATTGAAGTAAGCTTAAATAATTCATCAAACACAAGTTTTTTCCCAAAGAGTTCTAATGGTGATTCATTTACTTCTTGAACAAGTTCCAATAATTTTGACAGAAATTGAGCTAAAATTATTTGAGCGTTATGATAAGGAAGATTAATATCTATCATATATGATAACAATTCGTTTAATAATCTTTTAGACTCTAACAGATTGCCACTTTTAATAGCCTCTATCAGGTCTTTAGAAACTTGCTTTGGATAGTTACATCCTATACTTTGGTTATTGGTAATATCATCGTTATTGATAATGACACCTGGTTCCAGTTGATATTGGTACCTAAGGGCTTCTATTGCTTCTTCATAGCCCAAAACGGTATCCTCTAATTTTTTATACGAACGACTTATCCCAATACTCACCTTAATATCAAGGTGTCTCAAAATAACGGTCTGTATAGTCTGTGCAACCGTATTAAAATATTTTTTTTGATCCAAGCTATTTTTACTATTATTTACTAGGATCGTAATTTGGTAATCATCTAAAAACACAGGACTAAAATATTTTTGTTCCTTGATTTCATCTCTAACAATATTATTAATTGCTACTAGTAATGATTGTTTATCTTCTGTTTTATATTTTGTTTGTTCCAGAGAATCAATTTGAATTGTAATAACAGCTAATGAATTCCAGGAATCTGGGAAGTTTAGTTTTTCAAGCATATCCTTTATTTCAGCAGGTTTCACTTGACCGAGAAGTAGTTTTAAAACGAAAAATTCTCTTACATGCTCTAGATAATCCTTCATTTGTTCTTCCAGTTCTCGCTTATGATTTCTAAAATACAGAATACTTTCATGAATACAATCAAACTCATCATTTGTTTTAGGGTCTGTACCTTCAATAGACAAGGAGGCAACAGACTTATAAATATCACGAATTGGATTATATAAGCGGCGTGACCATTGAAGTGCAATAAGACTTACGATCACGATTATCGCAAGACAATAAATGGCGATAAACCAGGCTATGCCTTTCGATTCTTTTGTAATCGCTTCAATTGATACAATTGAAATATATGTCCAATGATTAAAAGTGGACCTACTAAAATTAATGCCTACATAATTACCATCTAATGTTGTCGTAAAATACCCATTATCTGAAGGACTATTCTTGATTTTGTTAATTATATCTTCCGATGGAAAAGAGTTAGGATGTAGGTTGTTCTTGGATAATAACTGATACTCTTTATCTACTATATAAATATCTTCAGTTTGATTATTTTCATTAACAAGCTGGCTAATTTTATCTTTTGTAATGGTAATAACTAGTAAACCTTTTGGTTCTCTTGATAATAATGGTAGTTTCTTCACTAACTTAATAGACTGGTTTTGATCTTTTGAATATGTAAGCCAATCTGATGATGGAGATATAGTAGCTATGTGTGTATAGCGTTTGCTGTATTCTTCGCTGCTTAAATGACTCAAACCTTTTTTACTTATTACCCATTTTTTATCGTTATTAACAAGTTCAACGTTGTCATACCAAATTTTATTCGTTTGAAATCGTTTCAATACTTTCGAAAGGTTTCTATATGCTATAAAGTCTTTAGATGTTAAATTTTTTTGAAAATCAGATAAAAAGCTAGAAGACAATATACTTTGATTAACTGAAGTATCCAAGGACTCTAACTGATGTTCGACTCTCATTTTCGTTTGTAATAATACTTGCATATTTTCTTTTGTGACTTTATCTTCTATTTCGGTAGATGCTTTTGTATATGACAAGCATCCTATCGTAATAACTGGTAATGTAGATAATAACAAGCAGTAAATAAAAAGCTTCTTATAATATTTTGAATTCTTGTTATTGATAGCTTATCCCCCCAATACAAGACTGCGTTTGATAGCGCTTACAAAATATTATATACATAAAAATGAAAATTGTGGGAACATTTTTCATATGATTTTTGAATATAATGATCTTTATTGTTAGAAGACAGGTATATATATACCTGTCTTCTACTTTGGGTCGTAAATTTTGTCTGCTTATTTTGCGAATTCTTTGGCGTATTCTTCAGCCATTTGGTCTCCACCACTACTTCTCCAATTTTCAATTTGTGCTTTCCAGCCATCCACATCAATTTCACCCATAATATATTTTATATTTGCATCTTCAATGATAGTGTTTAATTGTGATCCTTTTTCAGCTTGAGTTTCTGATATTAGATTTATAGTAGGATTATGAATCGCATATTGTTCATTTTCAATTGGAATCTCTTGTTCTAATATTTCAAGTGGTGTTAAATCCCCTTTGATTGCGTTGACCTCAGCAGGAACAATTCCCATTGGCAATGTGTAAGGTAAGATGACTTCATTATGAAGGTCTGTCCCTTCAATTGGAACAGGTTTTCCATCAACCAACTCATAATGCGTGCCTTCAATTCCCCATTTAAATAACGTGTGCATCGGCTCTTCTTGGAGTTTTTCAAAGAAGCCTAAGATGTCTAATAATTCTTGCTCAGTTTTAATAGATGACTTAGGGAAAACAAAAATTCCATTATGGCCTCCTCCTGCCGGAACTCTTTTCCCATGTGGTCCTTCTAGTAAACTAAAGACTCCGAGTTCAACATCTGGCTCCGTTTCTTTCATGCGGTTATACATACGCATGACAGCATTACTTGTATCAGGCCACACGCCAGCTTTTCCAGTTGAAAAAGCTTCTTCCCATTGAGAACGTTCGATAACTGCAAAATCTTGAGTAATTAATTTTTCATCATATAGCTTTTTGAAATAATTTAATCCATCTAAATATTCGTCAGTTGTAGCTGCGTGATAGAATTGCCCGTCTTGTTCTCCCCATCCATTAGGTGCACCAAAAAGCGGAGCAAATCGATTAATTATGCCTTGACCTGTAACGGCCATTCCGTACGTATCGTCTTCCCCATTTTGATCTGGATCATTATAGGTAAATGCATAAAGCATGTCATAAAATTGTTCAACTGTCTTAGGTTCTTCCATACCTAAATTATTCAACCAGTCTTTTCGGTAAATATAGACATCACGGGCTAGTGGACGTACTCTAGGAAGACCATAAATTTTTCCATCTAAGGAAATATTGTCATATATTATTGGATTAATGCTTGAGAGATTTGGAAATTGATCCAAATACGGTCCAATTTCCCAAAATACATCTCCACGAAAGGCATTAATCATATAAGGCTCTCTAAACCAGGAGTTACCAATTACTTGAGGCATTTCCCCAGATGCAACGACAGCCGGTAATTTTTCTGCTACAGTGGCACCAGGTGCAGCCTGAATATCGAGCTCAGTATTCGTATACTCCTCAATTGCTTTTTCAACGTCATTTCCTTTTTGCGGAAATTCCAATCCGTCAAAATGCATCATGATATCGATTTGTTGTTTCCCGTTTGCTTCCCCTGCTTGTCCATCTTCACTTCCATCTACTTTATCATTATTGCTACATCCTATTAAAGCTGTTGAAATTAAAATGAACATGGTAACAAAAAAGCTAGGTTTCATAATATCCTTCCCCATTCTTTCCCCTCCTATTTTTATAGAGTTTGAATCTATTATCCTTTTACAGATCCTAGTAATACCCCTTTTGCAAAGTGTTTCTGTAAGAAAGGATATACGAGTAAGATTGGCACTGTTGAAATAACGATGACTGCCATTTTAATACCTTGTGAAAAAACAACTGCATCATCCGCAATTTCAGAAGAATCTCCTATTGAGCCTTGCGCCAGGATAACAACTTGACGAAGTAAAACCTGAACTGGCCACTTTAACGGATCGTTAATATACAAAACGGCATTAAAATATTGATTCCATAATCCTACAGAGTAAAATAAGCCGAATGCAGCCATTGCCGGTAGTGACAGCGGGAGTACAATTCGCAATAAAATCCCGATTTCATGACAGCCATCAATTTTTGCGGCTTCCTTTAATTCTTCAGGGATATTTTGAAAGAAATTCTTCAAAATGATTAAATAAAATGCGCTAATCGCATTAGGAATGATTAATGCCCAATAAGAATCAATCAACCCTGTTCCTTTTACTACAAAATAAGTAGGTATCATTCCTCCACTAAACAGCATTGTAAAGACAATCATTAGTAAAAGAACACGACGACCGGCCAATTGCTTATGAGCAAGTGAATAAGCCATAAGCGAGGTAAAGAGTAAGTTTACGAATGTACCTAATACCGTAATATACACCGAAACACCCATACTTCTAGCAAATGTTTCTGTAGAAAAAATATACCGATATGCATCTAACGAAAACTCTGTTGGAATTAAGGCTGTTGTATTTGAAAATGATGAAATGATTACATAGACAAATGGTAGTATGGTTGCTATGGCAACAATAGATAAAAACATGTAATTAAAGACATCAAATAACCGGCTTCCTAGGGTTTTATCGTGAGTCAATGTATTCGCCTCCTTTTCCCTATTTTTCTAGTAAATTCCTTCTTCCCCAAATTTCTTAGCCAGTGTATTTGCTCCTATCACCAATACTAGTCCAACAATAGATTTGAATAAGCCGACTGCAGCGCTGTAACTAAATTGACCTTGTCTAATCCCAACCATGTAGACATACGTATCAAACACTTCCCCTACTTCTCGATTCATCGCATTCAACATTAAAAAGATCTGCTCAAAGCCTAAATCTAAAAAGTTACCAAGACGAAGAATAAGCAAAATCACGATCACACTACGAATAGAAGGTAATGTAATATGCCATAGCAATCTCCATCTATTAGCACCATCAATCCGTGCTGCTTCATACAATTGAGAGTTTACCCCTGCAAGGGCAGCGAGAAAAATAATTGTACCCCATCCTGCATCCTTCCAAACCATCTGAATAATGATTAATGGACGAAACCAATCTGGGCTCATTAAAAATTGGACTTTTTCTGAACCAAACTTGGCAATGAGCTCATTAATGATTCCTCCTTCAGTGGTTAATAGGATATAGGAAAGACCTACAACGACTACCCATGAAAGAAAATGAGGCACATAGACCATTGTTTGAACATACCTCTTAAACATCTCTTTTCGAACTTCATTTAACAACAGGGCCAAAATAATTGTAATTGGGAAAAACACTATTAAATCCAAGCAAGCGATATATAAGGTATTCCTTAATAGCATCCAAAAATCAGCTTCACTAAAGAGACGTTCAAAATGTTTAAAGCCAACCCATTCACTATTCCAGATGCCAAGATGAGGTTGATAGTTTTGAAAAGCCATCAGTACTCCCCACATAGGAAAATACTTATAAACAATAAAATAGAGTAGTCCAGGTAATAGGAAAATATATAACCAACGATCTCTCCACAAGCGAATGTATAACGGTTTCTTCTTTAATTCTACCCTTTCTTGTTGAGTAGCAAGAGCTGTCTGATGTGATGTCGCACTCAGAAAAATCCCTCCTTCAATTCATTTTCTGTTGACGTAATGTCCCCCCTTTGTTTACAGAGTTTGGTATCACAGGTTGAAAGCACTTACATTATTGTCTGAAATATTCTGAATAACCTGACTTCAAGTTACCAAACTAGCAAATTTATGTCTATATGCATCTCATGACATATAATTGACCTTATAACTTGTGGTAAATCTCCATTCTAAAACTGAAGGAATCTGCCTTAAGATATACATCTTAAACTCTAAAATATCCATTTTAATACCAACTTTTATTGCTTTAATATACCGATAGGAACTAAAACTGGATATTTCCGTGTTTTATTGGTTTAATATTAACCTGAATAGATAGTTTGGCAGGAATTTTTTGTAGTAAGTAAGAAGTAAAAGAGTAGGATTTTACAAATATCTTACATAATGAGGGTGGTTTATATGCCAAAGGTAATTCTCACGTTTCCAAATGGAAAGCATAAAGTGTTAACAATGAGCTATGATGACGGACAAGCAGCGGATAGAAAGCTTGTTGAAATCCTAAATAAGCATAAAATAAAATGTACCTTTCATCTTAACTCAGGCTTAATTGGAATGGGAAATCGAATTCCACAAGAAGAAATTGCGGAACGATATCAAGGCCACGAAATAGCCGCACATACAGTTACCCATCCAACGATAGCAAGATCTCCTAAGGAACAGATTATTGAGGAAGTTTTTGAGGATCGTAAACAATTAGAAAAGATTACGGGTTATCCTGTTCGTGGCTTTTCATATCCAAATGGATCATACAACACACTGATAAAAGAAATGCTCCCTAATCTAGGTATTGAATATGCTCGTACAGTTAATAGTACAGGGAAATTTGAAATGCCTGACGACTTTTATGAATGGAATCCTACATGTCATCACAACCATGATTTAATGAATAAAGCTGAAACCTTTGTTGAGCTTTTTAAAGCTCAGTATCTTTATATGTTTTATGTATGGGGTCATAGTTATGAATTTGATAACGATGACAATTGGGAACTACTCGAAGAATTTTGTGAGTTGATCGGAAATCGCGAAGACATATGGTATGCCACAAATATAGAAATCATCGACTATCTACATGCCTTTCGAAATCTAAAATTTTCTGCAGGTAGTCAGTTCGTGTATAACCCTTCCTCGATGTCGGTATGGCTTGATATTGATGGAGACAGGATTATAGAAGTAGAAGGTGGATCCCAAACTAGTTTAGTATAAGAGTCTACAAGCAAGGAAGGATTCTCATCCAAATTTGGCAGAGAGCCCTTCCTCTCTTTTATCTATAGTAATTGATTATCCACTCTAATAGTCTCTAGCACAAGTTTTATTGTCATCTACCATTTAACTACTTACACATTTCTTTAGAAACACCGGAGGGGCTAGTAGTGTTTCATTTTGGATGTAAATCATTCACTTTGACATAGTATAATCCATCCCACTATTTGGTATTGAAAAATGAAGCAAGCGAAACGTCCCCGTTTCACTTTTGTCGTCTTTTTTCAACTACAACTTCACACACCATGTCGTACATCGCTTCAATTCCTTCATTAGAAGCTTCGAAATGAAAAGCGTTGTCCGTTGAAATTCCGAGGCTATCTGCCTCTTTTGCAGCATCAATGTTTGCGCCGAGAAAAATAAATTCCCAATTATATTTCTCCTGTTGATGCAAAATGAGTTCTTTTACTTCTTGATAGGTAAATTCGCAGCTAGCATTTTCCATCCCATCGGTCGTAATGACAACGATCACCTTGCCAGGACGCGCCTTTTCCTCTGTCTTAAATAAACGATCTCCAACATCAAGGATTGTTTTTCCAATTGCATCAAGTAATGCTGTACTCCCTCTAACAACGTATTCTTGTTCTGTTAGTATTGCTTGCTCCGCTTCTAGTCCATTCCATAATATTTCGTACTTATCATCAAACAATATCGTTGTTACCCGTGTTTCTCCTTGTTGTTTTCGTTGATTTTCAATGAATTTATTAAAGCCTCCGATGGTATCTCGTTCAAGTCCATACATTGACCCGCTCCGATCTAGTAAAAAAATGATTTCTGTGCTGTTTTTATTCATTATATATCATCCTTTCAACTTCCTAGAATGATACAATAATAAGGGAATTTATCGTTGAAGTGGTCGCCTCAAAAGCGACAATGTTGGAGGGTAAATAAATTGGACAGTACATTGGTAAAAGAATTACAAGAATTTGTGGATCAACACCTAAATATAGTTTCTAGTCACCTTTATGAATCAGAAGAAATAATCCATGACGAAATAGAGAATTTTATTAAACTTACTCGCAAACCTTCCTTTATTAAGGTGTTGTTCGACTTTATCGACCAAAAAGGTAGTACTGACTTAGAAGTATATAAAAAAGCGCGAATTGACCGTAGACATTTTTCAAAAATTCGCTCTAATCCGGACTATCGCATTAGCAAGCGTACTGCCATTTCTCTTGCCTTTGCACTTGAACTTACCAAAAGCGACACCGAAACACTTTTGAGTGCAGCTGGCTTCTCATTATCTAATCATGATACATTTGACCTTGTTATTCAGTTTTGCCTTGAAAAGGCACTTTATAATCTTGATACGGTAAACGAAGCATTAGACCATTTTAGTTTAAAGCCATTAGCATAGAAAAAAGAATCTTATCGACTTACATATTTTCTCTCATTATATTGATAATAAGCATGTAATGTACCGATCTAAAAATGAGGAGGTATGACGGTGGAAAATAATAGCTCACAGCCGAGAGATACTGGAAAGTTAACAAATTTTCATTATGGTACCAAAAATGATAGACGAACAAATGACGGTCCTGATAATCCTGATATGAATGCAGCTTCGAAAAAGAATAAATAACATTTGTAGAAGACACTTACCTTTAGTAGGTGTCTTTTCACATTTATAAGATAATGCTTTTTTATTTACTCACTGGAATGAATAATTCCCCTAAATAGCTTAAAAATAATAAAGATGACAAAAAGCACTTTACGTTGAAAGGAGAGGATTTGTAACGTGCAAAAGCTTCAGCTCCCACTGCAAACAGCCAGTTTAGTGGTCGGTTTTATGGTTTGGGTAATGATTTCATCTTTGATTCCTCATATAACCGAAGACATTCCGCTAACAGAAAATGAAATAGCTTTAGTAACCGCAGTACCAGTTGTTTTAGGCTCATTAATGAGAGTGTTGTTCGGGTATTGGACTAATAAATTTGGTGCTAGAATCATTTTTACATTAAGTTTTATTTTATTGCTTTTTCCAGTGTTTTATATCAGTATTGCAGATTCACTCTTCGATTTAATTATCGGAGGATTAATACTTGGAATCGGTGGCGCCACCTTTTCGATAGGTGTCACCTCTCTTCCAAAGTACTTTCAAAAAGAAAAGCATGGATTTGTTAATGGCATTTATGGTACCGGAAATATCGGAACTGCAGTTACTGCTTTTGCAGCACCTGCTCTCGCAAGCTCCATAGGCTGGGTTAATACCGTACGTCTTTTTTTGATACCAATCCTTCTCTTCGCCATTTTAAATATATTACTTGGAGACCGGAAAGAGCCACGAGCAAATGCCTCGATAACAGAACAAATTAAAGGTGTTTATCAAGATGAAAAATTATGGTTTTTAAGTTTATTTTATTTCGTCACATTTGGATCTTTTGTTGCTTTTACAGTGTATCTTCCTAATTTTTTAGTAAGTAATTTTCAACTAACTCCAGTCGATGCTGGGTTTAGAACAGCCGGTTTTATCACACTAGCGACCTTATTACGACCAGTTGGAGGCTGGTTAGGTGATAAATTTAATCCGTTTTTCATTTTATTATTTGTTTTTGGTGGATTAACCTTTTCTGGGGTACTTCTCTCTTTTTCACCGACTATTACGTTATATACAATCGGTTGTTTAACAGTCGCTTTTTGTGCAGGAGTCGGAAACGGTACTATTTTCAAGCTCGTTCCTTATTATTTTTCAAAACAAGCGGGAATTGTAAACGGTATTGTTTCAGCAATGGGTGGATTAGGCGGCTTCTTTCCTCCGATCATCCTCTCACTTGTATTTAATCTGACGGGGCACTACGCAATTGGATTTATGGCATTATCAGAATTTGCCCTCGTAAGCTTTGTGATAATCGTGTGGATGTATTATCAAGATAAGCTAAGTTTAGAATCGAAAATTACTGATAACCTTGTACAAGGTATGATGATTACAAATGTTGATGGAGTCATCGAAAAGGTTAATCCCGCTTTCACATCATTAACTGGCTATGATACAAATGAAATAATCGGAAAAACACCCAGCGTATTAAGGTCAGGAAAACACGACGATCATTTTTACAGAAATATGTGGAATTCGATTCGTCAAAAAGGATTTTGGCAAGGTGAGATATGGAATCGCCGAAAAAATAAAGAATTATTCCTAGAATGGCTGACCATTAACGAAGTGAGAGACGAAGTTGGAGATGTCAAATACTACGTTGCGCTGTTCAATGATATTACTGATAAGAAGAAATAATAAATGGTAGAAAGCGTGGTGAATTCACTGCGCTTTTTCACGCCAATGCAGAGTATGTCGAACACTCCGTAAGTTGTCGAAGGTCATTTTCGACAATTTCCAAATTCGACAAAATTCAACATACATCATTACTCCCTCCTCCGCTTTATAGTTCCTACTACCTATTTTCACAAAATTAAAATAGTATTCTTAAATAATTTTAATGTTTGTTTATTGACCCTAGTTGTCCATACTTGTACTATAACACGCTTAAAGGAGGGGTATGGATTGCTATCAACGACCATTACATTTCAAGGTAACATAGATGAAAACATCATCAGTGAGTTACCCTATAGTAGAAAAAAGGATACTAATCATTACCAATTCTTTTTAACATCTGCAGATAAAGCGATTGGGGAATTGGAATTATCCCAAAACAAAATCGAAATTCAATATTCCGGCGAATTGTTGTTTGCAGAATATATGATTTTGCATGATATTATTTTAAGATTAAAAAATGCCTTAAATGGGGTTATCGATGATTCGAATAGTTTTTTAGGTTACCTACCTAATGGAGATTCTGTATATATCATAAAAAATTGGGACGAGTGGGTTAATTATATCCAACAATCTATGACGAATTGTCAACATGATGTTTCTTCTCTATAACATCAAAGTAAAAAGGAATGCTTGGAGGTTTACTATATGTTGTCTGGTAAAATAATCTCGGTGATATCTGGTAAAGGTGGGGTTGGAAAATCTACTGTATCAGCAAATCTCGCTGTCTCTTTAGCTAGACAGGGAAAAACAGTCGGACTTATTGATTTTGATATTTACGGAAGCAGTATCCCTAATATGATGAACATAAGTTATGGTCCTAAGTCTATGAATAATAAAATTGTCCCGGTCGAATCACATGGAGTCAAAATCATGTCAATGGGGTTTATAGTCAAAAATAACGATCCTGTTGTGTGGCGTGGTCCGATGCTTGGGAAAGTGGTTGAACAATTTATTAATGATGTAATTTGGGGGGAATTAGATTATGCAATCATCGATATGCCTCCAGGTACTGGAGACGTGGCGATGGATGTAAACCGATTGATACCAAGTTCTCACCAAATCTTAGTAACAACACCACATCCAACAGCTTCACATGTAGCTGAGCGAGCTGGCAAAATGGCATCCAATAACAACCATGAGGTACTTGGCGTCGTCGAAAATATGTCATATTTCCAACCTCCAGATTCAGAAACGAAGTATTATATATTTGGTAAGGGTGGCTCTGAAAAACTAGCAGATACCTTAGGAACAGAGGTGATTGCTAAAATACCGATCATTGCACCAAAAGAAGGAGACTTTGAACCATCCATTTACCGTGAAGGTTCACCGTTATATCAAAAATACATGGAATTAGCTCAGAAGGTAACTGAGTTAACATAAAACAGGATAAGTTTGAAAGAAACCTACTATTATTAAAAGGTTTGGAAAAGCTATCTGGTTCTGTTTCCTATCACAAAAACGTCAATTTGGATAGAAGAATGCAAGCCATTTTGCGCCTTCTCTAATTGATTTGAGAATTCATAAGGGGAGAATTTTCCCCTATTCTATATAAGGTAAGCCTATAAAGCAGCATAAGGGGAAATTTCCGCTTAACTGCTTTGATTTGGACAAGAATCTTAAGATTGGGATAATATAGGTGGAAAAACTCCCCTTATCTTTAAGGAAATATGGGTATTTCCCAGTTTAGCGGGAATTTCTCCGTTTATTTTTCAAACACAGTGAAATCAACATTCACTAGACCATAACCAATATTTTCTGTATCAATTTTTTGTAAGAATGTAGTATACACTGGGCTATTGTACTCCCACATTTTAATTACAAATTGCACTGCAAATAATCCCAAAGTTATTATCCAAACCAAAAACAGACCTCCAAATTACCATACAATTTGAAGGTCATTTTGCATTACATAGTTAATGTTTGCAAGAGGTAACGGAACCCTCTTAAGGAAAAGCCCAACGTCTTTAATCTCCAAGAACCATTTGCTTATATTCCTGCAATGCAGCAATTGCTTTTATTTTATCCTCTTCTCCATAGCCGTGAGTGTCCAATACTTGAACAAAGTGATCAATCATTGATTCAAAGTGCTGATCACCAATTGCTACATTCTTATGTGCTGCTGCTATTTCTTCTTTTGAATAGGTCCCTTCACCAAATGCATGGGTATGAAAGGTCTTAGGGTGATGCTCAATTTGATGCTGTTGGAAGTCTTTAAAGAGCTCCTGTAGTTCAGAATCTCCCTCCACTTTCCTGAAGAATTCCTTTGCTAAAGAAGCTAGTTGTTCTTCTCCATTCGATTTCATTGTAAAACACCCCTCTTATTGGTCCATGACTTTATCTACTTTTCTAAAGAATATATAGGTAATAATCGTAAATACGAACATAAATCCTAGTGCAAAAATATAATAGTACAGATTTTGATAATGTCCTGCTAAAAATTCCTCAACCATATATTGAATTAAAATGGTTTGTACTGTAATTAAACTGATAAAAATCCACCAGGCCATTCTCATCATTCTCACTCCTTAGTGTTGAGCTTGTGTGATACCAACTGCATATATCCCGTTGTTTTTAAACGATAATTTAATTGAAGGCAAGGCACGTGGCGGTGGCCCAGCAATGACTGACCCATCCTCCACATTGAAAAAACCATGATGACAAGGGCATACAAGTTTTTCCTCATCCTTTTCCCAGTAAACAGGACACATTAAATGAGTGCATTTGATATTATAAGCACGATACTCTTCCTCAGAAATTCGAATTAGCAAGGCTGGATCATTTTCATCAGGATAACTAAATGTAATACTGTCACCTACAGCTAACTCGCCTTCATTTGTAATAAAAACCTCTTCGTCATTACTTTCATCTTCAAGCTTTCTTGAAAGTGCAACTAACGGTGTTGAGCTTAGAAATAAAATTCCCATTAACGATAAAGATGATGCGATGAACCCTCTTCGGTTTAAGTCGAGTTCGCGATCTCTCCTGATATTAAAAGTAAGTGAACGAAGAAATTGCTCGATTTTCTTCATGATTGCACCCCTTCACCATCATAATATCCAAAGCGATGATCTCTTGTATCAGGTAGTCCAATAACAGTCTTTGTCTCAATTACAGTCCCACCAAAATCCCATTTATATTGTACTTCTTTCGGTGAATCATGTTTAAGCTCGTCTTCATCTAGGAAACGAATCGTGTCTGTCGGACAAACACTTGCACACATTGGTGGTCGCCCTTTGGTTGTCCGATCATAGCACATATCACATTTGTACATAAGCTTTTTCGTGTCATCGACTCTTGGAATTCCAAAAGGACAGGCATAGGTACAATTTTTACAGCCAATACACTTCTCAGATGAAGCTGATAACACAAAACCGTCTGCTGTAACAGAAATTGCTTGAACGGGACATGATTCCGCACATGCAGGTGTTTCACAGTGCATACATGGAGTTGGCGAAGTAGCTACCGTTTCACCAGGATTTAATTCATCGACAAACATTCTTGACAAGTGATCATGCCCACTACATTCTTCACAGCCAATTATGCAAGCGCGACAACCTATACATCGCTCATAATCAATATATAAGACCTTATTACCCATGATCTGCACCTACCTTTTTATCTGATTTCGCAATTTTAACGGCGCAAACTTTGAACTCAGGAATTTTTGATTTAGGCTCTAGTGCAGGATTTGTTAAGTTATTAATGGCTAACGTCTTTCCCCAATGATAAGGAACAAAAATCATATCATCACGAATAATTTTCGTAATTTTTGCAACTACTTCGATTTCGCCTCTTCTGCTCATAATCTTTACCAGATCACCGTTGTTAATTTGATGCTTTTTTGCTAGATTTGGATGAATTTCAACATATGGATCAGGGCAAAATTTGAGCAGTGTATCAATTCGTCGTGTCTGATTTCCACTTAAATAATGATAGACCACACGGCCTGTTGTTAAATAAATCGGATAGTCATTATCAATCTTTTCATTAGGTCCTTTATGTTCAAAGGCTAATATTCTTGCTTTTCCATCAGGGAAATTAAATTTCTTATTTTCAAATAATCGCGGCATTCCCTCTGATTCTTCTGTTGGACAAGGCCAAAAAACACCTTGCATTTTATCAAGTTTTTCATAGGTAATTCCATAATAATCTGCTGTTCCGCCTTTACTAGCAACACGTAATTCATTAAATATATCTTCTGGTGAGTCATATTTAAAATATTTGCCTCTTCCGAGACGTTCAGCAATGTCACAGACAATTTCCCAATCCCGTCTAGACTCCCCAGGTGTACGATCAATTCCTCTTAACCGAAGAACACGTCCTTCAACGTTTGTTGTTGTACCATCATCTTCTACCCAAACCGTTGACGGCAACACCACATCTGCTAACTCAGCTGATTCAGATAAAAACATATCGATAGCAACAAAGAAATCTAGACTTTTTAAATATTCATTAACATGATTAACAGAAGGAGCAGATACGATTGGATTGCTGCAAACTAATAATAAAAATTTAATTTCCTTCCCGAGCGATTGCAGCATTTCATAGGCTGACATCCCAGGTCCAGGGATTTCTGATTCATTAACACCCCATACACTCGCTATGTATGCTCTTGCCTTTGGATCAGTAATTTTTCGAAATCCTGGTAACTGATCCGTTTTTTGGCCATGTTCTCTTCCGCCTTGTCCGTTCCCTTGACCAGTAAACGTAGCAAAGCCGGAGCCTTTTCTTCCGATTTTTCCTGTAACTAAATTAAGATTAACGTAGGTTGAAACGGCATCTGTTCCAGTTGCGTGTTGCTCGACTCCACGAGCAAACATCGTCATTCCGTTCTTTGCTTGTCCAAAAATTCTTGCTGCACTCACAATCTTTTCGGGTGCCACACCAGTGATGGCTGACACATGAGCTGGATTATAGTCTTTTACTAATTTCTTTAAGTCCTCAAAGCCGGTTGTATGATTATCTATGAAATCTTGGTCAACTAAATTTTCTTCTATCATCACGTGAAGAAGCCCGTTCGCAAGTGCTACATCCGTACCAGGACGTAAATCCAAATGGACGTCGGCTACTAATGCTGTTTTCGTTTGCCGAGGGTCTGCTACGATAAGCTTTGCTCCGTTATCACGTGCTCCCCAAATATATGGCATGGATAAGGGGTGACATTCAGCGGTGTTAGAGCCTGCTAGTAGGAGGACATCTGCAGATTTAATGTCAGACCAGGGATTCGTTGCCCCACGATCAATACCTACACTTTGATTAAAACCAACTGATGCACTTGACATGCAATAACGTCCATTATAATCAATATTCTTTGTCCCAAGTCCAATTCGAGCAAATTTACCCATAAGATAGCATTTTTCGTTTGTCATGGAAGAACCACTGTACAATCCTACTGCATCTTTCCCATGCTTTTCTTGTGTTTCTTTTATTTTAGATACAATCAAATCCATGGCCTCATCCCAAGTAGCTTTCACAAGCTCACCATTTTTCCGAATAAGTGGGTGCAGGAGACGTTCACTATGCTCTGCTTGTCTGTATGCTCCAACACCTTTTGGACATAATCTTCCACCATTCATCGGAAAGTCATATCTTGGTTCAACACCTAGAACCTCCTGTGTATCCTTTTGTACCCGAATATTCATTCCACATTGCATTCCACAGAAACAACAATGTGTGGAAACTAATTCTTCTCCATCTCGTAAAATAGCATCATAATCACGTTGGGAATATTCCCTGTTTTGAGCATGGCTCATTTTTATGAATCCTCTCCTTTCGCTTGCTGCAGTCCATTCTTTCCGTTACTTTCAAGGATGACACCAGCCTGGCCTAACTGTATCTTTGCTCCATACCCACCTAAACGATGGCTTACGCGACGACATTCCGAACACATATCCGAAAAATGAAGGGAAGTTTGGTCGATTGGCACAGATAAATGGCGTTTTTGTAATGCTAGTTGCACATCTTTAATTTGTGTTTCAGTAGCATAGTTTCTTCCACACCTAGCACACTGCTTTTCCTCAGCCATTGCATGGTACATAGGAACCATTACAGCTAAGAATCGTAGTGGTAAATGCCAAAATTTACTGAACGGAAAATATAACAGAAATACAATAACTGTCACCTGATGTGCTAATGCAATTCCTAAGTATGAGAAACCTTCCATCCACAATGCGGAAACCGTTAACAGCGAGCCTGTAATGGAAATGGCAATTAACAGTACTAACGGGAAAAAGTCATATTCTTTCGATTGCTCAACAATTTTCTTTTGATCCGTTACCCTTCTGTACATCGCCATCACACAACCAATAATGACAGCAATACCGGTCCAGTTTAATCCGTGATAGAGCATAATTGCTAAAAACGAATCGGCTTGCATTCGAAAAACAGGGATACCAAAGAACACAACTTTATAGGTTTTAGGTTCAATTAATTCAAAGTGCATCCAGTTAAGTACAAGTGCAAATGTAATCGCAAAGGAAAATAAAACTCCCCAAGAGATAAACATGTGTTGTACCCACCTAAAAATCGATCTTCCCCTTAAAAACCGTTGTTCGCCGATATTTACATATAGTGTCTTTAAGACAAAACTAATTCCCTTAGGGCTTGTCATCATTTTAAAGCCCTGCTTCCAAAGCCTTCTTGTTGGTGGTCTAAGTGTCCAAGAAGTGATTCGTATTGTTAAAAGAACAAAGCATAATACGGTCGCCCAAAGGTACCCATATAAAGCCATATCTACATACCCGAACTGTTCTGAACCAATGTAAACGGAGAAAAACACAATGAGTAGCACAATAAAGACGTTCCTAGCTGATTTTTTAGAAAATAACAATGAATCTTCTTCATATGGATAATCTTTTGGAGGAAACTCACTCATTAGACATCTACCCCTTTCCGTAATTTCTGGATTAGTATGCCAATTTAAGTGGAAATAATTCAAAATTATGGAAAGAAGCTCATATGTGTTACAGGACTGTTAAGGGTGATAGGGTTCTATGAGTTTATATTTTAGAGGTTTTTGAAAGATTTAACGACTAATTGAAAAGTAGACTTTAAGGAAAGGCTTAGTGGAGGTTACTATTTCCCATCGCCTTTAAAATAGATCTAGTAGGGGTATAAAGGAAGAAATCCTTTATCTTTCATGCTGGCTACCGTTTTTTTCGTTTTCGTTCATTTGACTTTTTTATTTTCATAATTTTTGTCGATGGTTGTTTTCTTATCCATTTGATAAAACGAGATAGCTGTTCATCTGCTCGTAGTTCCTGTATGGTTGATAATCTCGCAGCAATTTCTTCATTTGTATAGAGGGCATGAATTTGTTTATGGCATGGAATACAGAGAGAAGCAGTTGTGCCAAATGTTCCACCCATTTCTTTTGGTAGTAGATGGTGGATTGTTGTCTCGACTCCTTTTCTTCCGCAAAGTTCACATTGTACCATTCTCTTTCAACTCCTCTAATCTGAAATAGGTGGTAACAATATCGTTCCCTTTCGTTCGATTTTTTTCTCTAAATTGGCAAGTACTATACTAAGAGTTGATTCTTATGGTAAGAATGACCATATAAACTAATGAGGACAGTATATAATCATGTATTTAATTTTAGTGATTCTAGTCTACATCATTCTTGCCAAGGTCTTTGTTGACTTTAAAAGTTGGAGGGAATTTTATCCAACAATCCAATTTTATATTATTTGTAACCTGCTTTATAATTTTATCTTTTATCAACATACTTTATGGAGATACAAAGCAGTGACTGTAACCTGGCTTAACCATACCTTTATTGACCTTGCCTTTTCCTTTTTCATTGTCCCTGTCGTTTTGATGATTTACCTGCAACACTTTCCAACAGGAAAAAGGAAATTTTTCTATGTAGGTGTTTGGATTTTGTATTTCTCATTTATAGAAATTTTATTCGAGAAAAAAGGGTTATTTATATATGAAAATAACTGGAACATATGGTGGTCAATTTTATTTAATACAATTACTTTTGTTATTATAAGAGTTCATTATCGGAAACCTTTACTTGCCTTGCTTATTTCTATCCCTATTATCATAATTCTTTTCCTTTTCTTCCATCCAACTCTTCAGGAAATAAAATAGTAGGTGATACCATGGAGTCGTTACCAACGCCTTTGTTTCTCTTTCTTTTAATCAGCACTTATATCGGCATGGCTTATTATATAAAAAAGCAAAGAAATAAATGATCCGTTTTCCTTCATAATTAGGCACACCAGCAATAGAGGTGCTTTAAATTTGCTCTTCGGCATTTTCAATTACTGGTGTGCTAACTCATGAAAAGAACATCTGAAATAAAACCAGATGTTCTTTTCGTGCTTTATGTGATGTTTACACACTTTGCCATAGGCTAACAGATTCTAATTCTTTATTTAGCAAATCTAGTTTTTCTTGGGTAACAAAATGAGATGTAAATGGTTCATGTTTTAAATCATCAAAACGCTTGTTACCTACAAATCTACTAAATTGCTGATTTTTTTCTAATTCTGGAAACACACTGAAAACTGCCTTTTTCGCATGATCATGTTGAAACAGCTCTCTTATTAGACTTTTTGAACTAAATGGATTGATATAACTGACTATTGGTAGATATTCAAACACGTATTCCCCAGGAAGAACATTCGAAATAATGACACAATCGTTCGTTTGTTCAATGGTATACTCAGTTTTTCTTATATTTTGACCATTTAGTAAAATTCGGTCGATTGATACGTTTGGAAGGACAACCTCTGCTTTCGTATTGAATGGAACTGTAATCGAATAGTGTAAAATACCGGAAGCACCAATTTTCCAGCCACTCTTAATGGTTCCAGAGGCAGATTGTAAAGTAGCTTTCGCCTCTTGAATACGACCATCTGGTTGTGGTTTAAACAAAATTTTTCTAAACCCTGGTGCAGCTTCAACTGGATTGATTCCACACATATGTCGATACATCCACTCAGCAATAGAACCATAGGCATAGTGGTTAAGAGAATTCATTCCCGTACTACTAATTTTGCCATCAGGTAATACTGAATTCCAACGCTCCCAGATCGTTGTCGCACCAAGCTTCACAGCATAAAGCCAGCTAGGATAATCTTCATTCAATAATAATGTGTAGGCGTCCTCACTTGCACCGTATTCTGATAATACATTACAGAAATATGGAGTTCCGACAAAACCTGTTTTTAAGTGCATATTGTCTTTTACTAACTTTTCTCTTAGATCTTTTATCATTCGTTCCTTATAGCTCTTTGGAATCAGATCCATATACAATGAAACAATCATCGCTGTTTGTGTGTTAATGGCACTTCTACCATTTGGGGTAAAGTATTCTTTTGCGATTGCATCTTTTATCTCAGTAACTAATTCTGAATATTCCTTTTCTAAATCCGCGTAACCTAGTACACTTGCAGCTTTTGCTACGAGTCTAGCAGAATAACAATAATAAGCGGAGGCAATGAAGAAGTTTTCTGTCCCACCAAAAGGACTATCAGGGTTATCTCCATCGAGTGCTAACCAATCCCCAAAGTGGAATCCTTTTTTCCATAGCCTTGTAGAACCTGATTCATCGTCTTGTCGTTTGATAAAGTCAACCCAGTCCTTCATTGTATTGAATTGGCTGCGAAGTAATTCCTTATCACCGTAATGTCTGTATAAATCCCAAGGGATGACAGTAGCAGCATCTCCCCATGCAGCGGAACCATTACCTGCAAGAAATGCATTTTTGTTGTTTGGATCTGGTTTGAACATTGGTACAAAAAATGGAACTGATCCATTCATTCGTAACTGTTCTTCCCGTAAATCAAACATATATTTTGCAAAGAAAGCAGGTGAATACATGTTATAACAAGCTGTCGATGCAAAGATTTGGGCATCTCCAGTCCAGCCTAATCTTTCATCGCGCTGAGGACAATCAGTTGGTACATCTAAGAAATTTCCTTTTTGTCCCCACATTGCATTTTTAAACAACTGATTTACAAGTGGATTAGATGTTTCGATTGAGCCAATTTCTTCGATATCACTATAAATGACACATCCTGTGAAGTCGTTGATATTTAGGCTTTCATCAAAACCAGTTAGTTTTACATAACGGAAACCATAGAATGTGAAATAGGGCTCGACTTCCCTCGTACTTCCATCAGAAATGTACGTATATTCTGCTTTTGCGGAACGGAGATTTTCTCGATAAAAACAATCATCTTGCAATATTTCACCAAACTCAAGATGTAGTTTTGTTCCCTTCGGAGCCTCTGTTTTAAATCGAAGCCAGCCTGTCATTACCTGACCTAGATCAAGAACTGTTTCCCCTTTTGGTGTATGGATAATTTCAACTGGTTTTAATTCTTCCGCAATTATAATAGGAACACCTAGCCGTGCTTGTAATCGTTCGGAGTTGATTGTTGTTTCACTGACTGTTATCCAATCATTATCATCAAATTGAGCAGATGACCAATTGTCAATCTCTCTTGTTGCATCATAGATTTCACCATCATATATACCACTAAACGTAATCGGTGACGGTGCGCTTTTCCAAGTATCATCTGAAGCAATAGTGATTTTTGAACCATCTTTCCTGGTTGCTATTATTTCTGCAATAACAGCAAATTTATCTCCATAAAGCTCAGTACCAGCTTCAATTCCAAATCTCCCTTTATACCACCCGTTTCCGAGCATCACTCCAATTGCATTCTCTCCACCCGCTAATAAATTTGTAATATCGTAGGTTTGATATTGTAACCAAAAATCATATGCATTGTATCCAGGTGTAAAATATTCATCTCCTACTCTTGTTCCGTTAATTTCCAGATGATAAAGGCCGACACCACTTATGTAGATACGAGCAGAGGTAATATCGTCAGGTAACGTAAATTTCTTTCTCACTAATGGATGGATTTCTTTATCTAAATCAGGTGTAATCCATCTACCATTCCATGGTTGATCCATTTTGGCTGTTTCAAACCATGCCACATCACTTGTAACCTGATCACCTTCATTCCCAAAAACTGTTACACGCCAGTAATAACGAGTTGTCGGTTCTAGTTTTATATCAGGTGTATATGCTAAACTATCAATTTCCTGCTGTTTTTCACTGTCAAATACAATTTGACTAAAGGTTGGGTCTAGCGCAATCTGTACTTGAGCAGCTTCCTGAAAGATTGAATGACTTTCTGCTGACTCAGTAATCCATGAAAGGCTAAGGCGAGAAAGCTCAAATCCTAATGGGTTTTTCATGTGATTTGTACGTAACTTAGTAATTTTCATTATATTCCTCCTAAAATGCTTTTTTTAAACTTACTAGGGATTAAGTTTGATCGCTTATATGCTTACCATATATTTATTAGACGGTGTTATTTCCGTCTGTGGTAACAAAGTAGAGTTTTTATAGGTTCTATTGATTAGTGAAGCACAGAACCGTCTCTTTGCCTCATTCTTGATGTGCTTCTCGATATGCTGCTGGGGTTTTTCCATAGTGATTTTTAAATAGCTTGTAAAAGAAATTCACATTTTTATAGCCTACTTCATGGCAAATATCACGCATGCTTAAATCTGAATTGACGAGAAGAATCGATGCGTTTTTTAGTTTGGTTTCATGGAGAATTCCCAAAAAATTTCGTCCTGTTACTTTTTTAATAACAGAGCTTAAATAATTGGGGTGAAAATGAAAATGTGCCGCTGTTGATTTAAGTGTTGCTGTTTGATAATTCTTTTGTATATAAAGGATAATATCTGTAATGGTTGCATTTCGTAGACTATAATGACTTTGAGACTGCATGTCCGCCTTATAAATTCTAAGAAGTTCTGAAAAAAGCAAAACCATATAACTATTGATAACTTCTTCTGAGCATAAGCCCGGATGTAAATATTCAAGTAAGACTTCATTCATCAATTGTTCAATTTTCAAGTTTTCTTTGGAATGGAACAGAATATATTCGTTATAATCCTTACTTTGGTAGATTGATTGAATAAAAAAACTCGACAAAATGTCGTTTCCTGATAAACGCCCTAGAAATGTAGCATCAAAATAACTTTTTTTCATGAGGCAATTGACAATTAAATCATCTTCACTTGCTTCATGTATTGAGTGTGATACGTTCGTATCTAAGATGCAGATTTCTCCTTTTTGCATCGTAATTTCTTTACCGTTAATAATTTGTCTGCATTCTCCAGCGAACACATAAATCATTTCGATAAAGGAATGCTGATGCTCGGGTGTAGGTATGTAACAAGGATGCATTGTAAACGTGATATTTTGGTTGGGTTCCATAAAAATATCTTCGTCGTATGTTCTTGTACGTAAAAACGAATCATTATAGTCAGCATTGATTCGTCCTTCTTCAATTGCCTGATAAAGTTTCAAACTTAACTCACGAAGTTGTTTCTCAAGTTCAAACGTGTTCATATGTCACCGCCTGTTTTATGTTTCAGTGTATTTTGGACTTGTAGAAACCGCTTACAACTCCTATTATAAGAAAAAACGTATGAAGAATCGTTATCCTTCATACATTTTTTTGTTGACCATTTCTAAGATTTCGCCGGTAAATTATAATCAGGACACTTACTATTTTCATACGTATTCGTAAAATGCCCTGAACTGTAGCTTCAAGGTTATAAAAGTAACTGTTTCAATCATAAAACACCTTTGAATCGGTCACAATATCTCTAGTATTCTTGTTATTCTGATAAAAATCCTTTTATTTTCGGGAAAACTTTAAGAGCTGTACGGTAAAAAACATCTTCATGATACTCTTTTGGAATAATATCTTGAATAAATTCAATATAAGGCTTGATTGGTGTAAGCGGCCAATCTGTTCCAAATAAAAACTTCTCATAGTTATTTGTAAATGTTAACGCATGTAGTAGATGGTCAAAGAATCTTGTTTCTTGCAGACGCTTGATTTCACCGTTTGCTCCAACCACAAGTCCTGATAGGTCAGCATACACATTCGAATTTTTATAAACAACTTCTGCTCCGTCAAGGACCCATGGATCACCAAAGTGTGCCATCATTATGGTCATGTCCCGATGTTTAACAGCTACTTCATCAATTGCTAGCGGATGAGAAAAGCGCAATCGTCCTCGTTCTGAATACGTGTCACCAGTATGAAAGACAACAGGCACGTTATACTTTTTGGCAAGATTGTAAACTGGTTCATACACATCATCATAAGCATAAAAAGGATAGTAACCCAGATATATCTTGATTCCAACACATTCAGGTCGCCCAACATCTTGTTCGAGCCGCAATAATGCTGTCTCATCAAGCTTAAAAGGATTGATACCAGCACAATACACGATTGATTTTGGGATTTCTTTCGTTAAATCGATTCCCATCGGAGTAGCTGACGCTGAGTCAGGAAATCCTTCTAAAGGCGTTTCTGTAACTCCCATCGCAATTCCAAGTACAACATTATTTTCCTCAAACTCTTTTTGAATTCCGTTAAAAGAATAATCAACATGAGATATTTCAGTAGCCGTTGTATGAAAGCTCTTAATATTTGAATAATGTATATGTGCATCAATAATTTTCATTTTTTAACCTCTTTAAACGTAATTCGTTGCAAGTCGTTTACTTCATCTGAACTCAATACATTGTCAGTACTAACAATAAATGCTGGTGAGGAGATTCGCTCTGTTCCATCTGCCATTTGAAGATCTCGAACCATGGCAATTTGCGTAACGTCCTTATTTGTATATAGTTCATTTTCAAATGCTTCTCGATCAGATATAAGCTGTAAGAACTTGTTGTCAGTAGTAGAACCTAAAAGCATATGGTGTGAAAGGTAAGTTGTCATTTCAGATTTTCCACATAGATAGGTCCTGTTGTGATCGGCATCTTTAATCCATCCTGGAATAAAGCAACTCTCTGTGTACCATTTTTTATGGTGGAAATAGGTGCCGGTATATTGATCAAATTTTGTGACAAGTGCCAATACCGGAATTCCAGGTAATAGTAAAAAGTATTGATGTACACCAAGTCCTTTATAAACATCATTTTCAGTAAATATTGTGGAAATCTTTAGACCTTTCCAGACTCTTCCTTCTTGATCAACAAGCGCTTCTTCGGCGATTTCGTATTTTTCTTTTGCAGACGATTTATTGCTAACACCTTGAAGAACAGAATGAATTCCTCCGCTCCAAGGATTCCACCACGATTTTGGTTGAATGGTTGGAAACGACGTATCTAACCATTCCTTCCCCTCTATCTTTAACGAAAATAACGTTGGATAAAAGCTTGAAGCTGCTGCAATCGTCATCACATTATTACTAGCTGATAGCACTTCAAGCTTTTCTCTCGTTTCTTTTTGGATATGAACAACTTCGTTCGTAGGATTGAAAACAAGCATTTTTTTATAATCTTTAATACCATTTACTTCATAGTCAACCGTGATTGTTGAAAGTGGAGTTGATGGTTTTTCAAAAGTAGTTGATACTTCCCTCATCTTGTCTTCTGCTTTTAGTGGCATTACATCGTTATCATTAAAGATAATTTTTCCATCTAAATAGCTCGTTTTATGGTCAGCATATGTAACTTCATGGGAAGTTTTTTTAACCATTACATCTTGAATTGGAATACGTTTGGAACATGGTTTTCGTAGTGCAAATTCTCGAAAGTCCTCCCAATGTTGATAAGCGCCAATCGAGTAGTAGACGGGCTTAGAAGTTACTTCTGCATTAGCTGGAATTTCACCAAGGTTTTGCTCTAGATACATATACCAAGATTCAAAATTTACTTTTGCGTCATTTGGCCACGCAATACCGTGTGGATAAGATTCATATCGTGAAAACAACCAGTTTTCAGTCAAATCTTGACTATTCCAAACGCCAAAGTCAGCTGAAGCTTTGTCTTCCACTCTTATTAATTCATCGCTTAACACAAATACTGGTTTATCCAAATCATGATAAATAGGGTGATAAATCCATAAAGGCTCTTGTGTACTATGTATGTTACGATTGCGAACTAGATAAGACTGCTCTACTAGTCCTTCGCTATATAAAGTTGACAGGCTCACTAGTTCAATATTTTGAAAATCTGTTGATTCATATGTCGCAGCTAACACGATTGCACCATTCTCTTCTTTGTACTCAACCTTAGATGGTTTCTTTTTAGAAAATTCACTCGAATATGGCTTTCCAAGCTTTGGAAACATTCCCATTGTCGCTTGAGACCCTTTTGTCATACGACCTGGAATCACTTTGTTATCAAATTTACTTAGGTAAAGGTGATAAAGTCCGTTATAAATATGCCAGTACTGATCACATTCCCCTGCAAATTTTGCCCCCAAGCCTTTGAAACCAACACCAATTTGTTTTGAGAATTGCTGAGAATGGCCATCTTCACGCACCACCTTAACTTCTATGATTGGTGAATAAAATCCAAAGCTACGAAGTTTATAACGAATAGGAATGGAAGCTTTTGCTTTTGGTTCTAATTTGACATGAAATTCATTTTGTTTTAAATGCAATAGTTCCTGTTTAGGAAATGTTAAGTTGAATGTTGCAGTAGTATTAACATTATTTTCTATATCTAAATAAAAGTGAGCATCTTCATTTAAAAACACTTGGGAACCTGGTAGAATTCCAGTAATTTTCGCTGGTAATTTTGGCAAAATTCCAACAGCAAATTTTGCCTGTTTTCCATTAATCGTTACCATTGTAACAACGGCAGGGTGTGTTCGCCAATTGCTTTGCTCTTCCTCTACTGAATGTAATCTAAATTGTGCCTCAACTGTTTCGACATCGTTTACCGTAACAGAGTGTTCAAAAGAAAATGCAACAATTTTATTGTCCTCCCCCTTTAATTCAAGATGAAGAGGCTTTCCAGATTTATTTTTAATATCATATCGGACAGTATATGTTGCATCGCAGACAAGTTGAAAATCCTCGACTGACACAGTTACCAAATAATCGTCTGTTTCAATTGTTCGAAGTCCCCGTGCCGTACGTTCAAATTCCATCCGTAATGATTTGCCGTCATCATTCCACTTATACTCATAATAAGTAAAATCATTTTCTTTTTTTCCATCAGGTGTAACTTCTATTTCTCTCCTACTCGCACCATACCAATCTATTTTTGTAAAAAAGTCCTTTACAGCTTCTGTATGTAAAACAGTTGGTAAAAAGTTCATCAAATGTGTAGTATCATCGCGATCTTCCCAAAAGAATCCACATTTCTTATATAGCGGTACCGCCTTTGTGTTACCTGGCCATGTATAAAGGTCCAGTCTCGGCCAACCAAGCTCAAGCGCACGTTCAAGAGCCCTTTTTACAAGCAACTTGCCAATCTTTTTACCATGATAATCTGGACGTACATTTAGTAAAGGTATATAAAGTGCACCTTCATCCTCTTTATAATCACTTAACCCACAATAGCCAACAACACGATCTCCATCCATAGCTAAAAATAGATTGAGATTACCAGAATTGGCTTCTTGTACTTTTACCTTTTCCTCTGTTGTAATATGAGAATCTCCACCCCAACCTTCGCGACTTGCATTCCACATTTCAGCAACGCCAGCAGCAAGACCTTCATGGTACTCAACAATGGTAATCTCCTGTTTCGTCTGCTCCATTTCCTACCCTCCATTGAAGCATGGGGACGGTTCTCTTGCTTCATCACCCTGTGCTTTCTAATTTCGCACCAACATATCAATATCATAAAATAGATATTCCATAACCATTAATATATTTCCTTTTATGTTTATGAAATAAAGATAAAGTTTTCGTAAAGATTTTTGTCGAAAGGATCATAATTTCATTCAATATAGTAAGATAGGAGAGAATATTTTACATGATTGCTTTGTTTCTAGTTAACTATTTGTCATGTAAAATGTAAGAATCAACATATCATAAGACATACAATTTTTTATCTGAACATTCAGAAATTTATACGGAGTAGCATTCATCTGCCTCAAAACGAAAATGTTTGTAAAGAATGATGGAAAATGGGGGATACCTAAATGACAGAAACGAAGCAGTTTTCGTATTCAAAGATTTTTGTAATTGGTAGTGGTTTTTTTGCTTTAACGCTAGTTTGGAGCTTTTATAATGCCTATATGCCTCTTATTTTAGGTGATTTTATTGAAAGTAAGGCAATTCGAGGGTTTATCATGGGACTCGATAACTTACTAGCTGTACTATTAATTCCAATCATTGGAGCGATGTCTGATAAAACTCACACGCGGCTGGGCAATCGACTTCCATTCATTGTCGTTGGAATGCCAATTGCAGCACTTTTCTTTGTGCTTATTCCATATGGATCGATGGTTAATTTTTGGGTCTTAATTATTATTGATATTTTCTTTTTAATTGCGATGACGATTTACCGTGCCCCGGTCATCTCATTGATGCCTGATCACACACCACCTAAAAAGCGATCAACAGCAAACGGTATCATTAACTTTATGGGGGGCATTGGTGCAATTATTGCATTATTTGGATTATCAACTTTATATGGAATCGACCGCTCCTATCCATTTATAGTGGCTGGTGTGTTATTATTCAGTGCGTTTGTATTATTGTACTTTACAATTGATAGAAATCCCCCATACGTTGATAATACAAAAGAAACACTTGATGAAGTTCAGGCATCTAATTCTCTCATTGAGGGCATTGCCTTACTTAGAAAGCCTGAGTTCAAGGGACATCTCTATGTATTACTAGCTATTTTTCTTTATTTTATTGGCTATACGGGTGTCGAATCACAATTTACGGTGTATGCAGTTGAACACTTACAGTTTAGTGAAAGCACAGCGGGGTTTACACTTGGCTTTTTTAGCTTAGCATTTGTATTGTTTGCAATCCCAGCAGGCCTATTGGGTAGTAAATGGGGGAAAGCTCGGATGATGTTGATTGGATTACTATTACAACCATTTATCTTTATTAGTATACCAATCGTTTCCTTGTTTCCAATCAATCAAGTCCTCTCGCTCCAGATTATCCTGTTAATTGGAGGAATTGCCTGGTCATTCATTAATGTGCAAGCGTACCCGCTTGTTGCCGATTTAGGAGGGAAAAATAGGATTGGATTTTTCACTGGGTTGTATTATCTCTTTTCAATGGCCTCTGCCATTATTGCACCTGGTTTCTTAGGATTGCTAATGGATCTATTTTCACATCCTGCGCTTTTTTATGGTGCTGCACTTACCTTTTTAGTTGCCTTTTATTTTTTAAATAAAGGTAACAAAATGATAAAAAACGAAATGGGGGATAAAAGTAAAGAAACGGGAGTAGGTCTTTGAAAAAAGGAAAGGAAAGCCTATAGTACGAAAGCTTTCCTTTCTTCGTTTTTATTGTTTTAAATCTGATGAATCATCGTAGTCATAACGAAATCCATCTTCCTGCATAGAAGTACCTTCATTTTTACCAGAATTAACGCTATTTTGCGGATTTTTACTTTTCTTATTTTGCGGACCATTCTGATTAGAATTGTTTGTATTCATTACCATTTTCCTCCTTATCCAAAATTTCATCACCTATTATTCCTAGAATATGTGAATGATATTCAAGTAATTTCCTTCACACAAAAACGACTCGGTCTTAACGAGTCGTTTTTGTGTATTATTTATAATCTGCTTCTATTATTTTAATAACATGATAAGCTTCTTCAGACAGAGCTTTATTAGAGTCTTTGTTCCAATTATAGGTAATTAATGCCTTCCATAACGCCCATCCTCTTGCTCTGTTCCAGGTTTCTTCATCCATTTTCACAGCTTGTTTAAATACCTTTCTGCTTGCATCATCAAAAAATGACCATGCCATTGCAGCATCACATGCTGGGTCGCCTACTCCCATACAACCGAAGTCAATAACTGCACATAGCTTTCCATCATCGACTAGGAGATTACCAGGTGCAATATCACCATGGACCCAGACAGGTTCTCTTTCCCATTTTGAGTCTAATGCTACATCCCAAATTTCCCGCAATAACGGAGCATGTAAAGTACCTACATTATTATTAATAGCTTCCTTGCTTTGCTCATCATAAACAGAAAGATCTCCACCTCGATAAAAATTATGTTGGCCTGCTAAAGGCCCCTCACTAGCATCAATTTCTTGTAATTCTACTATAAAAGTTCCCAGGTCTTGCGCCAATTGACCAAGGTCTTGAACAGTCTGGAGACTAACTGTCTCTCCCTCAATCCATTTATTCACCGACCATGGAAATGGGTATTCTTCATTAGGAATACCTTTAGCTATAGGGCTTGAAATCGGCAACGATAGTTTGCTCGCTAGTATAGGCAACCATCTTTGTTCTTTCTCCACTTGAGGTACATACCCAACTGCACTTGGTAACCTCACACTCATTTGTTCACCCAAATGAAATGTTCGATTGTCATGGCCACTTACTTTAACAGGCTTTATTTCCATATGAGCCCACTCTGGAAATTGTTCACTTATGAGTCTCTTCACTATATCTACAGTTATAAATTCCATTAATTAAGTTAACTCCTTATATGTTTAAAATATTATATTTATAAAAAAATACATAAATAAAGTCCACACATAACATTAGTATATCAATTTTTAGTAACGAGTAGTTTCTATTAGTCTAAATATTTTTAATATTTACCAATAAAAAAGAGATACAGAACTTTATAAAGTTTGTATCTCCTTTTACCAATTTATTTACTTGCTAACTTTCCTAGTTCTCTAAAGACTGCTTCATAGTCTTCTTTTTTATCTGCTTTAAACGATGTATTTAAGTAGGTAATGACTCCATCTTTGTTAACAACAAATACAGAGCGGATAGCCGTACCTCCTTTTTCATTAAAGACGTTGTAATCCTTAATTGTTTGCTTATGCCAATCTGACAATAAAGGATATGGCAAGGTACCCATACTTGCAGCAAATACTCGGTGTGAGTGGATGTGGTCTGCACTAATTGCTAACACTTCAGCATCTACTTCTCCAAACCGTTTGTAATCCTCTTTCCAAGAGGCTATCTCTTTAATTCAACCAGGGGTAAAATCCATACCATAAAATGCAACGACAATATTCTTTTTGCCACGATAATCGGTTAGCGCAAGTGTTTCTTTTGTTGTCGCCGGCAAAGAAAAGTTAGGGGCCGTATCACCAATCATTAACACCTGTTCCACATTGATTCCTCCTGTATAAGGCTTAGTTATAACTATACCTCTCCTATTCTTTCCATTTTACAATAGTTATACTAAACATAAGAAAAGAAGGAAATGCACGCTTAACGGGTTCCGTAACTATCACAAACAAAAAAATGTAACTTAAAGTGAATGCTCATTTGCGTATTTTATTGATGTAAAGCCATTTGAGGGGAAATTATATGGAAATTTGTATAGGAAAATGCACCCAAACTTGTAGGGGTACAACAGCCATTGTCTCCCTACAATTTCACCTCAACTTAACATGCAAATAGTTTTATAAATAATGAATAGAAAGTATTATGTTGTTAAACTAAAAAACGGTCAGACTTCATCATTTGGTTATCCCCGGCATCTCCAAAGACTTCCTTCAGAGCATCTAAATGAAGCTCACATAACTTTTTTGAACCATAAGAAGTCTAATTCTTAATTGAGTAACCAGTGACATTTAAAATAAGAGAAGATTTTCCCGTTAAGATGCAGAATAAAGCACGTACCGGGGGATATAGAGGGAGATTTTCCGCTTATGCGATGCAAAAATTACCTATTTTCACATTTTTTGGTCAATAAGAGAAATTTACCCCTCTATTTAAGCTGTATTTCAGTGCTAGTTTCTAATTAAAGGGAATTTCTCCACTTATTTACCAAACCAAACCAATCCCAGTTTTGACTTGCCCCCAACCGAAATGATAGACCTTAACAGACTCAGATGCATTTTCTATAGATTACTTAAAAATGGCTCAGTTCAGTGAACTAAGCCATTATATATTTAATTGCTATGACAGATACAAAAATTAAGGTACATTTTGCTTGGATTCTCAGTTTTTGCGACTGTAACGGAACCTGTTAATAAACGCTATCTTCTTTTTATTTACATACTGTGGGGATTATCTTATCTCGATAAGATAATATTTACTGTCCTCATCTAGGCTTTGCCATATAAACTTATGTCTTCTTGATAATGTAATAAACTCTTTGTTTTTCTTAGCTCCTGTGGGTTTATAAATATCTCCATAGATTGAATATTCATCACGAAAATACTTATAAATACCATTTTTCCTTTTCCCATCGAAAAACAATTTGTCAGAAACCAATACCACACAAGCAGTTGCTGTAAATCCCCTATCCTTTACTTCCTCCATGAACTTCACATCCTTAACAAATGAGTACATCTGCTCCGGATGTTGGCCATTTAAGGGATACTTGAGTTCGATTGCAAATTTCTTCCTTTGATCTTCGGAGAAAATAGTAATATCGATTTCTTTTTTAATGGTGTTACGATCATTTGTGAAGTAGGAAATATTTCGCTCAAATTGTACTTTGTAGTCAGGTAAAATACTTCGCAAATAAATGCCTAGCTCATGCTGAAGGCTGAATTCGTTATACAATTCAATGTTTTTATCCTTTACGTATTGAAAAAAGCCCCCAAGGATTTCTTTCAAATTTAGCATGGACTTCATCTCCTTACTCTTTGGATTGCAACAACAAACCCTGCCATCAAGACAGGGTTGACTTCTTTTTATTTACCTTCAACAACTTCTTTTAAAATTTCATATGACCGTTTCTGTTTAGTTGGATCATATATATAAGAAACTGCCATAAGTTCATCTACATTGTAATACTCCTGAAACTTAGTCAACTGGGTACGGATTGAATCTTTGCTACCAAGTAGAGTGACACTCGACATAGACGTGGCCATATGTTTCTCTTGTGGTGTCCAAATATCATCCATGTTGTCCACAGGAGGTTGTAGAGGATTTTGAGAGCCACGAACCACATTTAAGAAAAATTGTTGCATCGTCGTTGACTCTCTTGCAGCCTCTTCATCAGTATCCGCAGCAATTACATTTAAACACACCATCATGTAAGGAGCATCCAAGTATGCAGAAGGCTGGAATCGACTTCGATAGATTGAAATCGCCTGTTCCATATATTGTGGTGCAAAATGTGATGCAAATACATACGGCAATCCTAGTTTTGCAGCTAGATACGCAGAGTCTGTTGAAGAACCGAGAATATAGAGTGGAATGTTCGTCCCCACTCCTGGATGTGCTTTCACTCTGCCTTGATTCTCCTCAGGCCCAAAATACGTGAGCAACGCATCAACATCGTCTGGAAATGTGTAGACAGAGTCATGCTGAGAACGTCTTAAGGCACTCGCTGTTGCCATATCAGTCCCAGGAGCACGACCAAGACCTAAGTCTAAGCGGTCAGGATAAATTGTGGCCATTGTTCCAAATTGCTCTGCCACAACTAAAGGTGAATGGTTAGGTAACATCACACCGCCAGAACCAACACGGATAGTATTTGTATGTTCTAATGTATGTTTAATTAATATAGAGGTAGCTGAACTTACCAATGTCGGTGTGTTGTGATGTTCAGCAATCCAATAACGTTTATATCCCATTTGTTCTGTCGCTTGTGCTAAATCCACCATTGCGTCAATTGCATCTTTCGTTCCTTGACCTTTACGAATCGGTGCGAGATTTAAGACAGATACGGGTATTTGTATGTTTGCCATGTAACATGTCCTTTCTTAATCAGATACATTAACTATAGTACCAAGTAGAACGTAAGAAACAAACTTAAATGCTCGAAAACGATATCAGCATTTCGTTTCCTATTTTTAACTAGCAATAACAAAAGAATTCTCAAATAGGACAAAACTAGCTAATGAAGGATATAATTAAGAATGATTAAATCGTAAAGTATTTTAAATAAGGGGGAACCAAAATGACGAAAGTATATGATTATACTGTGAAAATGACTGATGGTAAGCAAAAACCCTTAAAAAACTATGAAGGAAAGCCATTACTAATCGTCAATACCGCAAGTAAATGTGGTTTTACACCACAATTTCAAGGACTTCAAGAGCTATATGAAAAATATAATGACCAAGGCTTAGAAATATTGGGTTTTCCTTGTGGTCAATTCAATAATCAAGAATTTGATGACATTGAGGAAACTGTGGAGTTTTGTCAAAAGAATTACGGTGTCACCTTCCCTATGTTTGCAAAGATTGATGTCAATGGAGAGAATGCCGATCCATTGTTTACATTTCTAAAAGAACAGAAAAAAGGTGTTCTGTCAAAAAATATTAAATGGAATTTCACAAAATTTTTAATTGATCGTAATGGACAAGTCATCGAACGTTATGCACCAACTACGGAGCCCAAAAAAATCGAGGCGGATGTAGAAACGTTATTTTCATAAAAAAAGAGGCTGGCTCTTAAGATTTCTATAGAGCCGGCCTCAAATTGAGGTATTTGTTTAGGTGAAAATGAAACAGGTCCCTTACATACAAAAGAAGTGTTCCTACTCTCCTCCACTCACCTCCTCGCGCGATATATCATTAAATTAACCTTCATCCCTTACAAAGCAATCATAACTCTTTTTATCATACAATTACTTGATATGCATCAAGTTCAACCCTATTGCGCGTTGATTGATTTACTTTAGTTTACATAATAACATTATCGTTACTACATTCTTTATAAACATTCATAATAATAATGCCGAAATGTCTCCATACTGAACACTACTTACAAAATGAAGCACCAGAACCGTCCCCATGCTGCTTGTGTAATAAAGTCCCACCTGCTTTGACATAATACTAGACAATGGTGACTTCTATTTTTCTGTATGTTAGGGGGAAAATGATTTGGAACATACTTGGCTATCTCTTGTCCCATTTGTTATTGTGATTGGAATGGCAATCTGGCTTAAAGATATTTTGCCTGGCTTAGTTGTAGGCCTTCTTGTGGGATCAATTATTTTATCATCAGATTTAGTGAAAGGAACACAAAGCTCCGTATCGTATGTTGTTACCACGTTATCAGATGCGACGAATATAAAAATCATAGCATTTCTCTATTTATTCGGTGGCTTAGTTGGAATGATGAATATTTCTGGCGGGATTAAAGGTTTTTCTGAGTGGATTGGCACGAAAATAAAATCAGAACGGGGCTTGCTAGGATTGATTTGGTTTACTCTTCCCTTTACGTTTATGATGCCGATGTTTCGGATTATGATGATCGGTCCAATCGTAAAAACCTTAATAAAAAGAATGAATTTATCAAAGCAAAAGGTCGGGATGACCATGGACATTTCCACTGAGTCCGTTATCGTTCTTTTACCTGTTGCAACCGCCTTTGTTGGGTTCATGGTATCTTTAGTGGAAGGCGGAATTAGAGGACTGGACTTAGGTATGTCTCCCTATCAGGTCTTTTTATTAAGTATATTGTTTAATTTTTATGCAATTGTCATGTTAGTAATCGGCATTCTCCAAACAATTTGGCCTTCTAAGAAACAACAAAAAGACACCAAACCTAGAGACCATAATCAAACTGAAGAAGAATTGCATGAGTTTCATCGGGTTGGAATAAAAAAAGAATTGTCATTGGTCAAAGCACAGCCATGGAATTTAATTGTTCCTGTCTTTTTACTTCTTGGACTTTCTTTATATTTATTGTGGGAAGATGGTATCGCACAAGGTGCAAAAACGGTATTTGAAGCTTATTCAATGGCTGACGCAACGTTTGTCATGTTATTGGCCGTTTTTATTACTCTTGTTTTTACGTTTATCTTCTATGTTGTTAGACGGCAACCACTTAATGAGATTATGTATCACTTTTATGATGGTGGAAATCAAATGATGCAAGCGATTAGCCTGCTTATTCTCATTTGGGCTCTTACCCTGTCAGCTGAAGAACTTGGTTTTTCAGACTTTATTAGTTCTTCTTTAGGGTCATTTTTACCTGGATTCATGACACCTGCGATTATTTTTCTCATTGGATCGATTGTTGGTTACTTTATTGGGTCTTCATGGGGGACCTGGGGATTGTTTATGCCACTAGGAATAGCCTTAGCTGTTTCAACAGGTGCGTCAATTCCATTAACAGTGGGAGCTGTGTTTGCAAGTGGTGCATTCGGAGCATTAACGTCACCACTAGGAGATACCACTATTACGACCGCAGCCATTTTAGATATGTCGCTTGTAGACTATGCTCGTTATAAATTAAAACTCTCAGCAATTGGTGGAGTCATTGCGTTTGTATTGTTTATCGTGGGTGCTTTTTTTATCGTTTGATAAAATAGTGCCCTTCCTTTTAGATACGTTCTTTTTAATTATTAATAATAACAAATTAACCCTCGTATGGAGAATCGTAAAGCCAATTAATAGAAACATATCCCCCTAAGAGAAAAGCTCCCCCTTCTTTTAAGATTTTTCATATTAACTATGCAAATTGCTAGGAAAAGTATATATTTACTATATTTTTCAGAATTTTCTTTCATATAATGAAGAATATGGTACTATTAAGGAGAGGTTTTTTTGGGAAATGGTTCCAGTTCCAAATTTGCTTGTTTAAAAATTTGTAATATGAGGTAATAACACGGATAAAAATAGTAGAAAACCTAAAATAAACGAGAGACAAAAAGATAACGGGTTATATCTAATTTTTGAACTGACAAAGTAGGTTCTGTGTTTGCTTGTTAGTAGATAGATTCTTTACATAATATTTAAATAAAGAACCTGTTCTCGCAATGAGCACAGCGCTTTCTAATAAAAGCTTATGTCAAAGGAGGATAAAGGGTATGGATTCTGGGCCTATGTGGGGGTTTTATCGGATATCAGTTTGGATCATGAACTTTGTTTATCTTAATCTTCTTTGGATATTCTTTACATTAGTTGGGTTAATTGTTTTTGGTTTTTCCCCTGCAACGATAAGTGTGTTTTCTATTGTAAGGAAATGGATTCAAGGGTATACCGATATACCAATTTTCAAAACCTTTTGGAAGAATTATCGAAAAGAATTTTTAAAAAGTAATGCATTAGGTCTTTTCTTAACTGTTATAGGGTATGTTCTTTATTTAGACTTTCAATTGGTGTTACGGACGTCAAACACAATGCTACAGTACACATTCCTTCCACTTATACTCGTTATACTAGTTTATCTATTAACTTTATTATATGTTTTTCCAATATATGTTCAGTATAATTTAAAAATGATTTATGTTTTAAAGAATGCTCTAGTCATTATGATTTTCCGGCCATTCACTACTCTTACAATGGTAGCGAGTACAGTCATTGTATTTGCTCTTTTGCGTTATGTACCAGAATTAATCCCTTTTGTTTCAGTTAGTTTATGGGCATATGTATTGATGTGGTGCAGTAACCTTGTATTCAAAAAGATAGAACTGCAGCAACAACAGCAAGACACAAAAACAACTTCAATCTAGAAATCTTTATCATAGCCTTTATTGAAGTAAAAATAGAAACAGGCTGTATTGGTTTCCCCAATACAGCCTGTTTTATATTAAACTAGTTCTAGATTTTTGTATTGTATAGTACCAAAAATGCTACATTTTACGCGTAAAGATAAATTTTACTTAGTAATCTTGATGGCCTCTAGTAGACCAAGTTTTGGTATTGATATCATCAGTCTATTATTCGCGACATGAAAATCATACTCTGCTCCAGTCACAAGGCTTTTTACAGAAACAGGATGACTTTCACATGGGACACTTACCTCTACTTCTGTCATTGTTACAGGTGCGAAAAAGGAAACACCAAAATGTCCAGAACCGTTGACCAAGTGTAAAAGATCATTATTAGTGTTTTGCTGCTGATAAAGGGTCGTTTCTACCATTGGTGAAAGGTTTCCACCGATCGGTTGTAGACCGACAAAATGTTCTAACAAGTCTCCAATAAAATCTGATGTGTTGACATAGCCTTGGCGATAGAATAAACTACCTGGTTCCCAAGGAATATAAACCCCTTTCCCCTCTCCATATTGATTGATTGTAAATCCAGGATGTTCTGTAGGACTAGTTGTTGAATAACAACGTTCTGGAGGTCCGAACATCTGTGGTGGAATAAGATTTAGATGTTTTTCCACTTCATCGTTATATTCAGCAAAAACATAGCTACCATCTAAATAGAGTAATTTGCTTTCTGGATTTCTTTTATATGAAGTGTTGTCTTCTATCTTTAAATATGCAGAACGCATGTCGCCGCGAATAATATTAATGTCTTGTATACCTAGACATTTTAATGCTGGTACAGAACGCTGTTGATACTCGTCATCTTGAAAACTAGCTTTCGATACAGCAATTACTGTTCCTCCGTTAGACGCAAAAGCATCAAGTTTCTCAGCTAACTCATCACCAATTGGTTGATAATCAGGAACAATCATCACTTTATATTTATCCCATGACAGGTTCATTGCATTATTTGTCATAATCGTATCAAATGGAAAATGATTTTCTGTTAAAAATCTAAACCATCCTCGGAATTCCTTCTGATTACCATCTGACCCGTTAATGAGTCCTATTGTTGCTTTAGATGTTAAATCCTGATATTCATTTTCATTTGCTTCATGGTAATGGAAAATCTCCTTGACAGGGCCATAACCTGATTTATCTTCGTGGTTATCTAATCTTCCAATTAAGTAGTAATCAAGAGCACCTCCGTTTGCGAGATTCTGAGCAAGTCGAAGACTCTGTTGATAAGGTGAAACAGCCACATGCCTTGTTGGAAAATCAATAAAGTCAACAGTTGTATTACTAGATACCATATTTGGATAGGAGCTTGTGACATACTTAGTATTGTCTGAAGCACTGTATTGCCAGTGAGGTAGTGGACGATCTAAGGCTGTATTGGATTCTTGTCTAAAGAAGCCCTGTTGAAGCTCTAAATTATTTGCAATACTTATATCTGGACGAACATTTTGAATAAATTTATATTGTTTTTGTGCAAATTCGCTCAATGTGCGTTTCTTAAATAAAGCGTATTTTTTATTTACTGGATTATTTGGATCATTATCGCTTGGTAGGTCTTCACCAAACATGTCATAAAACTTGTTCTTACACCTATCGCAGTGGCAAATTCCATATTCGACACCACTATAATCTCTCACTTGATAGCCACCCATGTTAAAGAAGATTCCATCAACATCAAGGGTAGTTAGCGTTTCTTTAATGATTTCAAAAGCATACCGTTGCTGATATTCACTGTTTAAGCAAACATGAACATCCCCGTTGTAATCAACAATTTTACCGTTAGGACTAATATAAGCCCATTCTGGATGCATTTCATAGACTGGTCTACGAACCTTTGAAAAATCAGTTCTTGCAATTACTTTAATATCTGCATTATGACAAGCAGCTATAATCTTTTCCAAGCTATCTCCTTTAAGAAAAGGGCTTTGAAAATGATATGGTAGTTTGGTAGGATAACTTGCAATAATCCCAGAAGTATTGATCATTGCAACATTTGCTTTGAATTTTTGTAATTCAGCGACATATTGTTCAGCATTAATATCAAGCATATCAATTTCACGTAAATTTGTTTGGATTTGTCTCCACGGTCTATCTGTCCACCATTGATGTTTTTCATCTTGATTTTCAAAGTTTCCCATTTTAAGCCTCCAAAATAATATTTTTTAATATTGAGGATTCCTTGTATCTCTTATTTTTGAAATAAGCGATGTAATGCACTATGATCTTCATCCTCAAATCCTTGTTCTGAAAGGTTTGTGAATTGATCAAGAATTTGCTTCGTATACTGTAGGTCAGCATCGGAATTAGCACCCATTGCCAACGCATTTCGAAGATCCTTCGAATGCAATCTTACCCGAAACCCTGGTGAATATCGTTCGTTATTGATATTATCAATTTTTGTATCTAGCACCCTGCTTCCTGCAAGGCCGTCCTTTATTGCTTCATATGCTATTTTAAGATCAACGCCAGCTTTTTTACCAAAAGCAAAAGCCTCTGACATTGCTGCAATATTAACCCCTACAATAATTTGGTTCATAAGCTTTACCGTATTTCCTGCCCCAATATCACCTACTCTTGTGACCGATTTTCCCATTGTTTGCAGGATTGGTTTACATTTTGTAAAAATCTGTTCGTCTCCACCAACCATAATTGCTAGAATAGCTTCTATTGCACCAATCTCCCCACCGCTAACGGGTGCATCTAATAAATATGCTCCACGCTCACGCAAATGTTCAGAGATGCTTACAGATACAAGCGGATTGATTGAACTCATGTCAATCACAATCTTATCTTTTGAAATCCCTTCAATTATCCCATTGTCACCTAAAACAACTTGTTCAACATCAGGTGAATCTGGTAGCATCGTGATAATGATGTCTGATACCTCTGCAATTTGTTTAGGTGTCTCACATGCTGACGCACCTAAGCTAAGTAACTCATTTACTGGATTCCTGCTACGATTATGGACATACAAGGGGTAGCCAGCTTTCAATACATTCTTTGCCATCGGTTTCCCCATAATACCTAGTCCAATGAATCCAACCTTCACCATAATATTCCTCCTAAATAATTGTTAATAACCCTTTCCGAACTCTCGAATATTTGCCATCTGTTCGATATTCCCTTTAACAAAATAGCTTAAGTTTGTTAGAAATACGTGGGAGAATCTTTGTTGAAAACCGTCCCCACTTCCTGCACAATGCGGCGTAATAATAATATTATCTAACTCCCAAAAAGGACTTTCTTCAGGGAGGTAGCCTAATTTGAATTCTTCAACAAACACATCCAGTGCAGCACCTGCGATCTTTCTGTTCTTTAAATAATGTAACAAAATCTCTTCGTTAATTAATGCCCCTCTAGAAATGTTGATTAAAAATGAAGATGGCTTCATTTTCTTAAATTGTTCTTCATCTACTAGATTTCTAGTTTTTTCTGTTAAAGGCAATGTGAGAACGTTAAAATCACTTTGAGAAATAACGTTATTAATTTCATGAGGCTCGTAAATTTCATCAAATTCAGGTATTCCTCTTCCATCTGTGTTAATGCCAATCGTTTTCATCCCGAACACTTTCGCACGCTTAGCTGTTTCGGTTCCTACATCACCCGTACCAATAATGCCAACTGTTTTTCCGCTTAAATTTATAAAACTTCCAGCTTTTTCCCAAGTGCGATTAAATTGGTTTTTCATAACAGTAGCACTTTTTCTTGAAAGCATTAGCATTTTACACAAGATATCTTCTGCGATTGGAACGCCCATGCCACCTCGTGCATTGATGACAATGATTCCTCTTTCCTTTAAATAATCCATCGGTAGTCGCTCAATGCCTATATGTGCAACCTGGACCCACTGTACGTTTCTACACTGCTCTAAAAAATCACGTTGTAATGTTCGATGATTCGCAATTATAATCTCCGCATCAATGTACTCTTTACTGCCGAGCAGCTCCTGTTCTGATTGAAACTGTTTTACATCCACTCCAATTGACTGCATTTTTTGCATCTGATCCTCAGTAAATGTAAAAGTTGAGACTAATTTCATTCGCATTTCCCCCTATTGCAAAGCTTGGCAATCGAACACATAAATACTAAATGGCTATATTTTTAGCACTATGGCCGAGAAATCTGTTAGTGTAGGAATCGTTAATTTGATACCATCATCGTCATTAGATAAGCTAGCTTCATCAGCTTCTACTAAGTTAATTATTTGTTTACACGTCTTTAACATCGGTAGATTTACTGAAACATCGTGGACTGGTATAGGCTCAGAATATGTAACACCGTTAAATCCAGACAAATTCAGTAAATGTAAGATATAGGTCTCTTCGTCCAATTTATTGAAAAATAGTTCTACAGATTGAGGAGCATTGGTTTTTACTTGTTGTGTGTTGTCAACAAATCGATGTAATACGTCTGAAACAATTCGTTTGTTGTCATCGAAACCGTGGTTATAATATAACTTACCAGGGTGCCACGGGAGGTAAATCGATGTTTGTTGTTCATTGGCAACGACACCGAGCCCGTAATACTCGTCTGAAAGAGTGTGACCAAACGCCCGCTCTGGTGGGCCAAACAATGCAGGCTTCACTAGTGGTAGATTCTTATATGATCTTGAACCAAATTTTACTTTGCAAAAGCTTCCATCTACTAAAATCCAATCTCGTTCTAGTAAACTTGTAAAAACATCTTTATCCTCTGTTTTTAAGTAAGCTGCTTCACGGGAAAATACGGCAATATCCTCTAATTCGGCATCAAAGTAGTCCTGTAAGAACTGTTGATTTTCTACCCCTTTGGTAAAGGACCTACCTGTACTAACTAAGCAACCACCTTGATTTGAAAATGCTGCAAGGGCAAGTAACTCTTCTTTGGAGAATTCTAAGATGTCTGGAATAATGATTGTTTTATAACGGTTCAACCGCTTTCGTAATGTTTTTTGCTGCAACACATCGAAAAGCACATGCTCTTCCTTCAACATTTTAAATAGCCCAAAATACTCTTTTAAATCTGCTTGTGATGTTTTTCCTGGCTTAATTAACGCAATCTCACTTACCGATTGGAAGCTCCCATAATATTGCTCATTCTTCTTATGGTAATTAAAAATACTTGAAACAACAGGCAAGTTTTCTCGATCTGGATAGCCCTCAAACACGCCAATAATACAAAAATCTAACCCAGAGCCACTAGCTATGCTTTCTTTAAGTCGTATGTTGATTTCATGTTTTGATACAGCAGTAAATCGATGAACTAAATCAACTGCATTAATAGAGCAGTTACTGATTAACTTGTTATCCCATGAATCTTCTATTGCTTTTACATTCTCCGATGCAGAATATAACCATTTAGGATGTGGCCTTCTCTTGTCTGTATTCGATTCATTTCTAACAATGTCAACTTTATGGTCACTATAAGTAGAGATAGCAATATCTTTGCTTTTACTTTTTACTAATTCATGTACCTTATCAAGCATGCTTGAAGCAGTGACTTCTCGATAAGTTAAATGTTTTTGATAAATTGGATCGTTGATTTCAACTCTTGTAGGTAACTCAAGACCAAACATTTCATGAAATTTTGTTTTACAGCTGTCGCAGTGACAAATTCCATGATCATTCCCACTATAATCAAAGGTGTTGTAGCCAAACCAGTTGAAGAAAATTCCGTCTACATCATAATTGCTAATGACTTCGTCAATGATTTTTAATGAATATTCCTGCTGATAATAGCTACTAATACATGAATGAACAATTCCGTGATAATTGACTTCATTTCCTTCTGTTGTTCGATAAAACCATTCTGGTTTTTTTGCAAAGATACTTTCATGAGCCTTACTAAAATCAAATCGAACTATGACTCTGATATCGTTCGCATGGGCCTTATCAAGAGCCTCTTTTAGTAAATCCTTTTGCTGATTTGCTGCCCTATAATGATACTCAAGTTTCGTTGGATAAAAGGCGACAATACCGCCAGCATTCATCATAAGAACATTTGCATTCATTTCTTTTAGTTGTCCTATTAAAGCATCAACGTCTAGATTAGCATCTATTTCTCTAAGGTTATTCTGGATTAACCTTAGGTTATTGTTTAACCACCAAGTCATATACGTACCTCCTCAAAAATTACTCCTTCACAGATCCCAACGTAATTCCATGAATGAAATATCGTTGAAGAAACGGGTATATAAACAATATCGGAATCATCGCAATAAAAATTTTTGATGCATTAAGTGTGCGATTGGACAATTCAGCCATCATCTTCAATTGATCTTCATCCATAATATTAGGATCAACGACAATTACCATCTGTTGAATATACGTTTGCAACGGATAAAATTCTTCACGGGTCATAAAAATTAATCCGTATAAAAACTCGTTCCAATGAAAAACAATCGAAAATAAGCTTATCGTTGCTAATACTGGTACTGACAGAGGAAGAAAAATGTGCCATAACATCTTCCAAGGTCCTGCTCCGTCAATCAATGCAGATTCTTCAACTTCCTTTGGTAGATTTCTGAAAAAGTTAACGGTTAAAATGACATTAAAGACTAACCCTTGTGCTCCTGCAACAAGAACTAGTGCCCAGATGCTGTTAATTAATCCTAAAGATTTAACTGTTAAATATAGTGGAATTAAACCGCCATTAAACAGCATAGTAAATACTAGAATCCACATTAAAACATTTCTTTGCCTGAAATCTTTTGTGCTTTTAGATAAAGGGTAGGCTAGCATTGCTACAACAATTAAATTCAGTGCTCCTCCTAGGAAAATTCGTTGAATTGAAATCCAGAATGAGCGAAAAAACTGACCCTCATCCAAAAGTTGCTTATATGAATTTAAATTAAAATCTACTGGCCATAACCACACCTGTCCTGCAGCAGCAGCAGATTTCGAGCTAAAAGAAAGTACAAATGTATACCAAATAGGAAGGATACAAGAAATCGTAATAATAACTAAAATAGTAATTAGCACGATATCAAATATCCTAGATTTTAACGATGTGTCTCTAACCAACATTCATCCCTCCTATCTTTATTATCGGCGTTCATTCGTAACATACATTAGCACAAAAGGATTTAATATGACGTTAAGTATTAAGTTCATTGCTCAGAGAGAAAACATTTTACGTATGTTCAAGAATGTCTAATAAGAATGCTAATACTACAAGGGTTACGAAAACATCATTAAATTTTTTGTAGAAAATAACATGTATTCTACTACAAAATATCAAAAAAATAATAGGAATCTAGTATTCTCAGTTCCCATTTATCTTTGATCAACACAGCAAATTAAAAAATCCGATATTTTGTAAACTTATAAGCAAGGCTGTAGGAAATAACAATCATTATAAAACCAACAACGGATTTCAAAAGCCCAACAGCAGTAGCTAATTCATACTGTAAATCTAATAAACCTACTCGATATACCCATGTATCAATAATATCTCCTGTAGAATAGACCAACGGATTATAAAGGTTAAAGACCTGGTCAAATCCTGCATTCAATACTTGACCTAAACTAAGTACAGCAAGTAAAGCAGCAGTGGTACGTATTCCTGGTAGTGTAATATGCCATAGCCCTCTAAACCGACTTGCACCGTCAATGGCTGCAGCTTCATATAAAGCTGGGTTTATTCCTGTTAATGCTGCCAAATATATAATGGTGTTAAATCCGAATTCCTTCCATACATCACTACCTGCTACAAAATAAGGGAATAATTCTGCTTTGGCAAAAAACAAAATAGGGTCTATCCCGAATAATGTAAGGAGTTGATTGATAGGACCCTCGAAAGAGAAAATATCGAGAACAATTCCTCCTAATATAACCCATGACAAAAAGTGTGGCAGATACACTATCGTTTGAACCGATCTCTTGAATACCATGTTACGAACTTCATTAAGCATTAGAGCAAAAACAAGTGGAACAATTAGATTCCCGACAATTTTTAGTGAAGTGATAAAGAGCGTATTAAAAAATATATTCATAGTATCTTCCAACATAAACATATACTCAAAGGTGCCAAGACCTATCCACTCAGATCCCAATATCCCAGATACTGGATTGTAGTCTTTAAAGGCTATCACAATTCCGAACATCGGAACGATACAAAATATCGTTACCCAAACAAATCCAGGTATAAGCATTAGGTAATAATGTTTGACAAACCCTTTAGATCTAAGGGATTCTTTCCTTTTTTTCACTACACTCATTTCTCTAGCGAGAACTTGCTTTGGCTCACTGGACAATGACATTGATTTCTTCACACCCTTTCTTTCATGTTTATTTGTCTTATAATAAGAGGCGCCCCGAGATTTTAGCGCCCCTTAATTTCTGTAAGAAACAAATTAGTTTGCAATCTCCTGTACTTCTGATGTAATTTTATCTCCACCTTGTTTCTTCCAATTTTCTACAAACTTATCAAAATCCTCCAGTGGGGCGGCTCCCATAATAATTTTTAGGAATGTTTCTGTTTCAAGTTTCATTAAGTTCGCCCATCTATCTGTCATTGTCGGAGTTTGTTCATAAACAAGACTTGGTATATCTGTTCTGTTTTCATCCCTAATAGGTCTTGTGCCTACAACTCGACCATAAATTCTAGGGAATGCCACCATATTTTCTAAATCCCAATGTTCAATGTCTAATTCATCATAAGGCTCTTTTTTAACCTCAAGATATTGATCGTAGTCTTGTTCGAATAGTGAAGGTTCCCAAGGTACATTTAAGATATCTCTTGGCTCTCCTCCAACAGCAACTTTTTCAATCAGTTCCCCAATTTGTTTCATCTGATCACGCATCTGAGTATCAATTCTTAATGGTATATGACTTGCATCTAGCCCATGTTCAAATTCATAATAATCACCGTAAGTTAATCTATAGTTCAATGCTTTCACTGCAGCTTCTGGATGTTCATATCCTTTTCTAACTACAATAAAATTATTTGCTGTAGCGTTTACGGCTGATTCCAATTACCCTCACCATTTAAAGGTACTGCATAAGATTGCCAGTTTGCAGTAGGGTCATTTCTCCACGCATTTGTAAGTGGTTCATATACAGCCCATAGATTTTTAAAGAATATTCCGACTTTTCCAGCTGCAATTGGTTCATCATTTTCATTCCGAACACCTAGTTGCTGATCGATAAGTCCTTCGGCATACCAGTCTCTTAAAAGTGCCAATGCTTCTTTCGTTTCAGGTAGGATTGAGCCATATGTGGCTTTTCCATCTGGACCTTCAACCCAATATCCAGGGAAAGAATCTTTTGCGTAGAAGATACTACCTAAACCTTGGTCATTAGGGTCAAGAAAAGTTGCATACAATGTGTCATTCGCATCCATACCCATAATACCAAGCGTATCTGCCTGTCCATTACCATCTGGATCTTGTTCAATGAAAGCTCTCGCAACCGTTTCTAATTCCTCTAGTGTTTGTGGAACCTCTAATCCTAACTTATCTAACCAGTCTTTTCGAATCCACATGTTTTTAATACTACCGTCTGTATGATTGGAACTTGGTATAGCCATTATTTTTCCATCAAAGGTTGCTGAAGCAATTGCTTCACCTTCTGAGGAATCCCATGCATCTTGAGACATTGGTAACGCATATTTAATTGCTTCACTCATGTCCTCAATCTGCCCAGCCTCCACCAGCTTCCTTAATTGCACCCTGTTAACAATCATGGCATCTGGCAAGTCGTTACTTGCAATGGATAAGCTAATTTTTTGATCAAGGTTTGTACAAGAAACAGACCAATATTCTTTTAGTTCAATATTTAAATCTTCTTTTACAGCACGAGTATATGCATTATCCTCCAGTGTGTCACCATCAGGTAAAGTTTTTGAAGCGGAAGGTTCCACACATATACCAGTACTCATCGTTATTGTTTCATCATATTTGCCTAGTGGATCATAATCCACTTCTGCTGCCCCGCTATCAGAGTCAGAAGCTGGTGTTTCTTCGGCATCATTGCTAGCAGGTTCAGTATTATCTGAATTCGTACAAGCACTTAATAAAACTAAAACAAAAGATAGCAATAACAAAATTAGTTTGTTTTTCAGCATTTCTCCTTAGCCCCCTTTAAATGGTTTTATTTTATACAATCATTATGTTATCACCATTGGAAGCGCTTGCAAATCTGATAAAAGGAGCAACTTTTGGTGGACATATGGACAATGGAATTTGCTTATTGGACATTTCTCTACCCTCATAGTGGACAAATACCACTTAGGATTTAGTTCTGCGGAAACTACTCGGTGTTTTGTTTGTAATTTGTCTAAATACGCGGCAGAAATACTTTTCATCTCTGTACCCTGTCTGTTCTGCAATCCATTGAACTGAATAATCTGTTTTGAGCAGGTAGTCCTTTGCTCTTTCAATTCGTAAATAACGTAAATATTCGTTAAAGGACCGACCCAATATTTCCTTGAAACATTGATTAAAATAACTGCGACTCATATTAACCCTCGTTGCTACATCTATAGCAAATAAAGGCTTATCCAATTCATCTTGAAGAATTTTAACAGCAGACATAATAGAATTTAAGACTTCTTCTGAATAACGGGTTTTTATTGCGAGTTGATTTGCGGTTTCGACAACATGAAAAAGCCAGCTCTCTGTATCTTTCCAAGACACTAGTGTTTCAGGTACCTTTATCACCATAGTAGGATCCAATGTTTTGTTCACTCTGTTCCACATATTCCCAATTTCATTAATCAAGAGAAAAAGTTTTGTATGTGGTAAATGGAGTTCTTTTAAATCTTTTTTTAAGACAGAAAACAATGTTTTATCATAAACCCAATCAAATGATAACCATTGCTTCTTTATACAAGATAAGGAAACTTCTTTCTCGGGTGTGAAATGTAAATCTTGATAAGTTTTTATAGTATAGGTACAATTCTCATCGTAATCATAAAAGAAACTTTCCTTTCGGTACCTCCTTAATTTTTGGAAAATTTCATTACGATCCTTATTTCTTAAACCCTCAATCTTTAACATTGTTAATTCCGATTGGCTTTTAATTACTTCTGTTAAACTCGTTACGATTTCTTTTTCAGGTATACCAAACCAAATTAAATCTCCTATTTCTTCAAACGAGTGTAATGAAGAACCTACTAATTTTTCAACCCAAACCAAATTAGTTTTTTCATCTTTTGCCAGTAGTACATACCCACAATCTTCAGTGAAAATAGTAGATTTCTTCTTGTTAGCCATGGATTTTACACGTTCTTTTTGTGTGATAAGATCCAATATTCGAGCTAGTACAATACTGAAATTATCTCTTTCTAATTCGACTTTTGAAATGAAATCTATTGCTCCAAGTCGTAACGCTTCTTGTATATATTCGAAATCTTGATGAAATGTTAAAACAACAAAATAAATTTCAGGATATTTTTCTCTGACAATTTTCATTAACTCAATACCTGACATGACAGGCATACTCAAATCTGTCCACAGAAAATCAACCTCATTGGATTCGAGAAATTCTAAAGCTTCTTGTCCATTTCTTGCTTCTCCCACTACCTCCATATCGTATTCACTCCATGGCATTGCTAAAATAAGCCCTTTCCTAACTAATTTGTCATCTTCTACAATCAGTACTCTCTTCATTCTCATTCCCCCCCTTATACGGAAGATTTAAATATATTGTTGTTCCTTGTCCAACGACTCCGACAATCTTAAATTCTGCCTTACCATCATAATGGGTTTCTAGCATCCGTTTTACATAATTAAGTCCTATCCCCATTCCCATTTTTTGTTGTTCTGAGTGCTTATTGTTAAGAAGTAGTTCAATTGTCTCTTTTGACATTCCTTTACCATTATCTTCTATCTGTCCTACTAAATCCCAAATCTGTTGCTTCATTTGCCTGAATTTAGTTAACAATAAATCAAATTCTGGAATATTTGTACTAGAATAATTGGAACCACCTTCGTTATTTGCTAACATGCCAATTTCTAAATGAAATTCTTTTAGAGGTCGATAAACCATTTTCCAAAGAAGCCATGCTAAGAAGAAACTCACTGCCAAGAAGAATAGGAAGAAGAGAAAAACTTGGAAAAACCACTGGTTTATTTCTTTGTTATAATCAGCTTCTGAAATAAGTGAAACAATTGACCATCCTTGGCTACTAGTCTGTTTGAACCAATAATACCCTTCTACTTTCCCATGTGATTCTCCGTTATTTATGCTTTCATTAAAGCTGTATACAGGAAATATGTTGGGTTTTTGTGTAAAAGTTATCCTTCCTGATTCATCCAGAAATAAATAAGAGGCATCTTTTCCATTCCCTTTATCGTCAAATACTTTGGTCAAGTTAAATGCACCTTCAACATAAACAAGTACATCATCTCTATTTGGTAAATTGACCTGTCTTATTGCAGATATAACATATTGATTACTAAATTGATAGTTACTAATATGTGGACCATAATAGGAAATTCCGTAATAACGTTGGAGTAAAGGTAGAATTTCAAGGGAAAATCCCTTTTTGACAGGTAAATTTTCAAACTCAATCCAGTTAGCATCTTCAAAATAATACATTATTAACCCAACCGATGGATTTGTAAAATCGATAACGTTTAATTCGCTTATAATATCACCTGTTATTTCTTTTCGTTCGTAATGGACGTCAGTACTTAATAATGCATGTAATTTCTTCCCGACGGTTCCTTCAAATGAAAGTTGTTGAGATAGGTGATTTAAGTTATTAAAGGTATTTTCCAGAGCAACAGTATCCTGCTTTAGGTTACCTTGGAGTCCCTTTTGAATTTGATTATTTACAATAGAGTGAATAGTATGATAAGAGATAATACCTATAAATGTAAACGGAATCAAGAAACTTAACAAGAAGAGCAGAATGATTCTTGTTTTTAATGAAAGCTTTTTATAAGAAAAGTATTCTTTCAACATAGTTTCAACACCCTAGATAAATAAATTTATCAGCATGTTGTGAATATGCTGATATGTACCATTTTTTTAAAATGTGATACTAATGTCTTCTATAATAAATGAAAGATTCCTCTTCTAGTTTTTTAAAAATTTTGACAAATAACCTTTCAGCAGGTCATTACGTAATGTCGTTAATGTCCCTTTTTGTCTCATGGATAGGAATATGTTACATACCATAATTTAACATGTACACTAGGATGTAAAGACGTCTTTTAGCTTCATTTTATCAGGTTACTTGTTTTCTCTCCTTATCTGAGATAAACCCATTTTCTGAACATGTAAAGACTTTTACACTTATTTACCTTTACTACAAGTATTTTACCGCTCACTCGATCTCAAGCTACTAACAGCCTTCTCCTCCGCCACTCTTTCTTTTGTTATAAAGGCCCCACCTAATAGAAAGATACCACTTAAATAAAAAACAGGAGTCAGACCCACGAGAGAGCCAATACCACCAAATAGTAATGGTGCAACTACTTGTGAAAGACGATTTGATGCTAACCTTAACCCAAGTGCTTCTGCCTTTCTTGAAGGAGGTGATGCATTATAAATTGTTGACATTGATAACGGTTGACCACATCCTAATCCAACGCCCATTAAGCTTGCCATGACATAAAAACCAATCTTATAGTTAAAAACAGGTATAGCCAGAAATGCAATTCCTGCTATAACAAGTGTACTCATTAATACTCTTTCTCTTCCCCACTTATCTGTTAACACTGGTAAGGCATATCTAATAATCACAGATGCTAGCCCCATAACTGTTAATATCCAGCCAATCGTGGCAGCAGAATGTCCTAAGCCAGCAGCATATAACGGAAAATATGCAACGAAAATATCTCTTGAGTATAAAACGAGGGCACTTGCAATTAACGCCTTCCTTAGGTTCTTACTTTTTAGCAATGCAAAAGTAGATTGACCCTTTGACTGTATTGTAGTCGCTGCGATTGTTCTTTTAGGAGCCGGCAACAATAAAGCAAGAATAATTGGGAATACCCCTATCAGGGTTGCAATAAGGTACGAAGTAGAATAGCTGAAATGATCGGCCAAATACCCACCAATAACAGGTCCTATTAAACTACCAATTGCGACACCTAAACTAAAGCGACTATAATTCTTGTCTCTACTATCCGATGTTGATGAAGCCCCAATCAGGTTTTGAAGATTTACATTAATAAATATTTGGGATATGCCAACAAGTGCCTGCGATACATATAGCGCCCACATAGATTGAAAAATAACGGGAACGAAGATTCCCAATGTTACACCAATCGTCCCCAATATGGTAGGAAGACGGTCTCCAATTCGATCAGAAATCTTTCCAATGGGTATTGCTAACAACAATGGAAAAAAAGCATAGGTAGCAGCTAGATAACCCACCTCAGCCATAGTTGCACCCAAACTAACTGCAAATAATGACACGATTGGTCGCGTAATATTAATCATGATTTGATAAGTTAAAGCAATCCAAACTACCATACGAACGATCATATACATTCACCCTATTAATTTATTTAAAGATAGTATTTTCTATTATTGAGCATATTCTCTGACGATTAAGTTACGCACTATCACTACACAAAAAAAAAGCCTTTCAATCACTATTACCGATAAAAAACAACTCACAAACAAAAAAGCCGCAAACTCGAATACAATTGTTCACAGCTTTTTCAAACATCCTATTGAAGAATTTCTTTTTTTGCTTTCCTTTTTGCTTCTTCTTCTTCATATTTTGCCATCCATTCTCTCTGCGCGGCAAATCTTTCTTTCAGGACCTTTGATCGATGTTCCATTTGTGCAACCCATACGCGTTCTTCTAGTTCTCGTTCTTCTTGTCTTTTAGGTCGAAACTCAGTTACTTTGCTATCACTAACCTGCCTACTGACCTTAGGTTGCGTTTTGCTAGCTATTGTTCTTTGAAGTTTTTCTAACCATGCTTTTAATAATGACATTCAGAATGTTCTCCTCACATATAAAAATCGCTTTTAAATAAAATTATTTTATCATATTGATGAAAATTCTGAAACTTTATGATGAAGACTGACAGGTCAAAATTGATTACCTCATAACTAATTGCAAGAGTAATAAGTGTGAGCAAGTATTATCTATTATGTCATTATCTTGATTTTTTAGAGTAACTTCCTCCCAGATATTTATTTTTTCGTATATATTGTCTATGTCACCTCGTCTCCCACTCGATTCAAACAGCTATGAATAATTTCTGGTCGTTCAAGACATATTGTAAATTAGATAATTTCATAAATAAGGAGAATGACTTTGGAAAAAGACAGCCATTTGAAAAACCAAGTCGTATATATTACTAATGATGCATACGACGAACTCCATTCTACTATTCAAAACAATGAATTAATAGAAAATGTAGAAAATAAGCTGGAAAATGAAGACGGAAAGAGTAACTAAACAACGGTAATGCAAACAGAGGGTGTCCCAAAACAAAGTGTCAGGCACAATTAACCCTAATTACACTAGTCATTAACTAATCAAAATATAGGTCTTTTCATATAGTGCTGACACTTTTAGGACACATTTTTTATATTATTTCAGTGCTATGGTGAAATGTTGATCTGCTACCGTACCATTATTAAAAATGCGCTCTGTATACTGCATATCTTTTTTTGATAAAAGCAGTACTGTCGAACTTCTCGTACCATAATTATCGCTTTGAATAAATAGAGGTGATAGTCTTCTCTCCCACTCTAATGAAACCCCTGTCCTTGGAAGGTCGTAATCAGGAGCGGGTTCTGCATCTTGTAGAATACCCATTAGCTTATTTATTAGATTTTCATTGCTTTCTGTTAAAATCCTAGTTAATGCTGCTTTCCCTTTTTTCACCTTAGGCCAGTCGGAATCTAGAAGGTGATTGCTTATTCCATAAATCCCAGGACCTAATATTTGAAGTTTTCGACTAATATTTGAAGTTTTCGACTAATATTTGAATAATAATATAGAATATCTCCATCACCTGCTACTACATTATAACCCGGATAAGATTCATTTGATTTTTCAAGACTTTCAAAATACGTTTTCATTTCTCCTTGATGCGTAAGGGCATTGGTAACTAATTCCCCTCTTGACCGTTTACCCTCTGAGTGCTCTGTAGGATCGCGATAATTCGTTAGTGCAGCAAACCTTCCAGTTTTGCTTACTCCCATCCAGGTTCCCATTTTCTCCATATCTCTTCCGGCAAGGATAGTAGGAATGTCACTCCAAAAATGAGCATTAGCAGTCGGTCGATGATAAGACTCATCTCGATTCGCAGCAACAATAAGTGGATATATCGGATGTTGATGATATGCAAACAGAATTAAGCACATGGCAGGCTATTCACTTCCTTTTCCTTCCTTTGTTTTCCCTCATATGTACTTGCTACCTTCTCGAATACTGAGTTTTGATAAAGTATGACTTTCAATAAATTTCCTCACGGACGATGGATTGGTCTTCGAATACTCTCTTAAGGCCCACCCAATGGCTTTTTGAATAAAAAACTCAGTACTCTCAGCATTGGCTAAAATATAACGATAAAGAGCTGTTTCATCAGTTTCTTCTTTATATCGTAATTGAAACAGAATTGCAGATCGACAAAGCCACAAATTGTCACTTTGGGACCAGCCTTCAATGATATCATCAACAATACTAGGTGTTTCTTTTGCTACTTTTCCTACGGGATGGGGAGCAATCGTATCGACGGTATCCCACCATGATTTTGATGTTATTAATTTTTCCAATAGAGGCATATGAGTCACATTTACCTTTTTTAATGCTCTTTTTATATAATCAAGTGCCGCGTATTGGTACTCCCGTTCATTTTTCTCTCAAAGAAGTTCGATTAAGTCGATTTGCAGTTCTTTTATTAAAATATCTGTTTCCATATAAAACTGTTTCATTAGCTCCCGTCGCTCTGGGGCTTTTATTCCTAGAAAAGGAAATTGATTTTTCATATAGTTTTGCATAGGGATAGAGTTTTCATGATTTCGATACGCTTCAAATAAAGATGTTAGTAGGCCCAATTCGTTCATTGGAGCCACCCCCTTCGTTATATTAACTAACTAAAATTACATGATTTTCATTTTAACTATATAAAGGAAATAGCTTACGATTACTGCTAATAAAGAAAACAGCAAGGTAATACTTGAAAACGCTAGAACATAGGCATTATACTTGGCAAGTATCATAAAAAAATGGAAACTATCTACTCCAATTAATCTTGATATAATATTTACAAAAAAAAGGAAAACGAAAATAGCAAGAAGTCCTTTCGTAGCACCTTTAATATCAGCAAAACTTAGCGCGGTATGTGAAGAAATACAAATCGCGATTATTAGGTAAATCCAAAACCAAGGATTAAGGATATTATCAAACATAAAAAGACTCTTGCAAAGTGCAACAAATGCGTAAAAGACAATGCGTAAAGACGCTAGTTCTACTCCTTCTAGGGTAACAGATTGATGGATATATTCAGTAAACATTGCAAACGATTTTGGTGTGAACACATACATCCCTGCTATCAACGCCCCAATGCCGCTAAAAATTGGACCCATACCAATAAAAAAGTTTCCTATCTGCTGGAAAAGATTATTCGGATTATACTGATGTTCCACAAAACCAAGCGTTCCATTCGTATTCCGAAACTGCAATAACCGAACTCTTGTTACGCGATGTCCCCATATGAAACACATGAGTAGATGGCCAATTTCGTGGATAGGTGTTCCTATCCAAGCTGTTATATACACCCCGCGTGGACCGAACGCACGTATTAAAAAGGTATGAATATATCTCTCAATTATCCCGACCACTAACCCTATTCCTATAAGCACGCCTACAAGATACATTAACTCAATAAAACTTACCAATAATGTATGTAAAATAATCACAAACAAATCCATCGACAATTTCCCCTCACCCTGTCATAACCAAATTATACCATGAAACACGGGGACGGTTCTTCTGCCTCATTTTTTAAAGCACATGACAATACTCCCCTCTTATCCATAGAAAAGAGCCTCCACAATATCGCGAAGGCCCTTAGTAACTGGGAATTTGATGTTTTTTTATGTGTTCATGAAACTCAACTACTTTGAAGTACTCTCATAAACTCTTCTCCTGTGATTGTTTCTTTCTCAAGAAGATATTTGGTTAATTCGTGTAATTTTTCTTTATTCTCATCTAATATTCTCATCGCTTTTTGATAGCAATCTTTGATAATCTTCAATACTTCATCATCAATTTTAGATGCCGTCCCTGCAGAAACGAGTAACGACGTATCACCACCTAAATATTGATTGCTTACTGTTTCTAACGCCATCATTCCAAACTCATCGCTCATCCCATATCTTGTTACCATTGCTCGCGCAAGCTTTGTCGCCTGTTCTATATCATTTGCAGCCCCTGAAGTAATTCGATTAAAAATGAGTTCCTCTGCAGCACGTCCTCCCATATAGGTAGTAATCTTGTCTAAAATTTGTTCTTTACTCATTAACACTTGTTCGCCTTGCTCCACTTGCATCGTATAGCCTAATGCGCCAGACGTTCTAGGAATAATCGTAATTTTATGAACTGGTGCTGAATCTGTTTGTTTCGCAGCAACCAACGCATGTCCAATTTCATGATATGAAATTGTTAGTTTGTCTTTCATTGTAATGACAGAATTTTTTCGCTGATACCCTGCAATTACAACCTCTACCGATTCTTCCAAATCACTTTGTGTAATTTGTTTGCGACCTAGTTTTACCGCGCGAAGTGCTGCTTCATTAATGATATTTGCTAGGTCCGCACCTGAAGCACCAGATGTTGCTCTAGCAATTAAATTAAAATCAACATCAGTATCCAATTTAACTTTCTTTGCATGTACTGCTAAAATTGCTTCGCGTCCTGCTAAATCGGGTAATTCAACAGGTACTCTTCTGTCAAACCGTCCTGGTCTTAAGAGTGCCTTATCGAGAGTATCTGGCCTATTTGATGCAGCTAGAATTACTACACCTTTATCTGCATCAAACCCATCCATCTCTGTTAAAAGCTGATTCAAGGTTTGTTCTCGCTCATCATTTCCACCCATCGCTCCTGACTGACGGCTCTTCCCGATTGTATCAATTTCATCAATAAACACAATACACGGTGCTTTTTCCTGGGCTTGTTTAAATAAATCTCGCACCCGAGCAGCACCCATTCCAACGAACATTTCTACAAATTCAGAACCAGAAATAGAGAAAAATGGTACTTTTGATTCGCCAGCAACTGCTTTAGCAAGAAGTGTTTTACCTGTTCCAGGGGGGCCTACCAGAAGTGCACCTTTTGGAATATTCGCACCAATTTCTTTATATTTCTTTGGGTCATGAAGAAAATCAACTATTTCTTCTAATGCTTCTTTTGCTTCTTCTTGTCCTGCAACATCAGCGAACGTCTTCCCTGTTTGTGCTTCAACATAAACTTTGGCATTGCTTTTCCCAAACTTCATCGCATTGCCACCCATCCCCATTTTGCCTGCCATTTTTTTCATGAAATACTGTGCAATTGCGAAAAATATAATAAGCGGTAAAACCCATGATAAAATGAACGCGATTAAAGGTGATGTCTCTTTCGGAATAATTTTCGTAAATTCGATTTGATTGCTATATAATCGATTAACAAGATCCGGGTCATCCATTTTACCTGTAACATAGACCTTGCTTCCCTCTGGGTTATTTTTAAGTGAATATCCAATTTCATTTTCTTTGATTTCTACTTTTTCGATATTGCCTTTTTCAACTTCTGATAAAAACGTGCCATAATCTACTTCGGTAATACGTTGATTTAAAATCGAAGGAAACACGAATGCATTTAATATTGTTACAACCACCATTGCAATAACTAAATAATAAAGCAGTGGTTTTTTTGGATTATTCTTTACTTCCATTTTCCATTCTCCTCAAGCAGTTATTTAGTTTCTTGTTGATTGCCTAAATGTTGTAAAAGTCGTTCGAGTTCTTTTACTCCAACTATTATATCGTCTAGTTTCTGTCTGGATTCATGTTGGGTGTATAAGGAGATACGCCTATTAAGTTCCCGTTCAAACGCTTCAACAATTTCACAACCTTCCTTCGTTAACACAACATTGACAATTCGCTCATCCTTTGAATCACGAACCCTTTTAACATAACCTCTTCCTTCTAACTTTTTGCACATCGTAGAAATATTTGTACCTGCCATGTTGATTCGATTTGCTAAACTTCCAATTGTATGATCCTCATGATTATGCAATTCGACTAAAATTCTTGCTTGAAGTAGAGTTAGTTCGTATTTTTCTATTAAAGGATGAAACGCGGAATGGATATGATCATTTATTTTCTTTGAGTAATCCCAAAACATCTTAGTGAATGTAGGAATGTCCACTGTCTTTCCTCCAATCTTAATAACGAATAATATATATAGACTATATATATTATAGACTATATAGTTTGATTGTAAAAAATTTTGACTCAAATAAGGCCACCTGAAATTACCTCACTCCCATGGCTGACATGATATACCCTTTATGGTATAAAATGGTAATAAGAAAAAGACCTTTACCTGTAATGAGGTAAAGGTCTTGCTAACAATCGAAATTGCCAATAGTGCCGAGAATCTTTTCATGACTCTGTAATGACGACAATATTGTAAAAGCTACTCCCCTTTAAAAAGGATTGTATGAAATTACTATTATTATCTATAAAACTATTTATTCTGTCAAGATTGATGCATGGGGACGGTTCTGTTGCTTCAGGAATTGAAGCAACAGAAGAACGAAATCGCTAACGCGATGGCTCTTAACAGCCCCCTCGGACCGAAAAATGAAAAAAAAAAATGAAAAAGTATGTCTAATGTGGTATTGTTTAATCGCCAAACAAAACAATCCATAGAAAGACATACTTTTTCATATGACAACTATTATATCATGGACAACTCAAAAAATACACC
>Ga0182742_1000141_pt1 | contig 136621 bp, 134 predicted proteins | sample eDN5th37CBELigMG_FD_128880 | JGI IMG/M metagenome (GOLD analysis project Ga0182742, IMG submission 128880) | Enriched Miracle-Growth compost microbial communities from Emeryville, California, USA - eDNA 5th pass 37_C BE-Lig MG (version 2)... ... | reverse complement strand
GGGTTGTTCGCATAGGCCTGCGACAGCGCCTCCTGCAGCGTCTGACCCCGCGCCACGCCCCCCCACACCACAGGCGCCATCAGCACCACCGTTCCCAACACAACTCGCATTCCCGCGGTGATCTGGGGCACGGAACGTCTCCTCGGCTGGAATCCGGGCCTCACCCGGGGCGCCGGGAGATTAGCGAAGCCCGGCTTGAACGGCCAGCGCGGTTCCGCCGGCCGAGGGGCTACTCTGTTAGAGGGCGAAGCCAGGCTCCGGCGCGAACTCGGGCAGCGAGGCCGTCAGGCAGTCGAAGGCCGGCGTGGTGCTGAACACGCCACCCAGGCGACGGCCGACAACGATCGTCCCCACCTGCCCGGCCGGGCGGCGCACCGCGGCCAGGCGGCCGCCCTCGGCCAGCTGCTCCACCAGCGCCGGCGGGATTTCCTGCACCTGGCCCTGGATGACGATGGCGTCATAGGGAGCGCCCGCGGCATGGCCTGCGGTGAGCTTGCCCTCGACAATCTGCACGCTGCCGGGCGTCAGGGACAGCTCACCCAGCACCTCGCGCGCCACCGCGGCGAGGGTCGGGTCGCTCTCCAGGGCGGTGACCCGGCCCCCCATGCGGGCCAGCACGGCCGCGCCATAGCCCGTGCCCGCCCCGATCAGCAGGACGGACTCGCCGGAGCGGAGTTCGGTGACCTGCATCAGCCGGGCGAGGTTCATCGGCTGCATCAGCACGCGGCCATGACCCAGCGGCACGTCCTCATCCGCATGCGCACGGGCCTGCATGTCCGCCGGCACGAAACGGTGCCGGGGCAGGTCGAGCATGGCGGAGATGATGCGCGGATCGTTTACCCTGTTGGGGCGAAGCTGCCCGTCCACCATCCACTTGCGCGCACCCGCGAAGTCCATCGCCTGCCGTCCTCAAATGCCAGGCAGGAACCGCTTCCCCTGCCCTGCCCGGCCTTATAGGCGCGGGAATGGTGGTGGCCAAGCGCAAGGCACCCTTGACCGGAAGCCTCCGGCACCCGATACAGCGCCCAAGGCCCGATGGCAGAGTGGTGATGCAGCGGACTGCAAATCCGCGTACGTCGGTTCAATTCCGGCTCGGGCCTCCAGACTACCGCGCGATAGCGGAATGATTTCAAACGGCTCTTGCAGCCCGGCGAACTCCCCGCTATAGCGCCCGCCACAAGCTGATCCCCGATAGCTCAGCTGGTAGAGCACGCGACTGTTAATCGCTAGGTCGTTGGTTCGAGTCCAACTCGGGGAGCCAATCAAGGAAAGGGGCGCCGGAAACGGCGCCCCTTTCTGCGTTCAGGCCGCCAGGCGCGCGGCACCCTCCGCAGAAACCCAGGCGAGGCGCCCGGCGCAGAAACTCGCCACCGGCGCGCGCCGCGCGGGATCGACCAGCACGACGTCGCCGCGCAGGCCCGGCTGCAGGCTGCCCCGATCCGCCAGGCCGGCAGCACGGGCCGGATTGGCGCTCACCAGCGCCCAGGCCGCGGGCAGGTCCAGCACGCCGCGCCCGGCCAGCACGAAAGCGGCTTCCATCAGGGCAGGCCAGACATAGTCGGAGGCCAGAACGGTGACGACGCCACGCTCCGCCAGCGGTGCGGCACTGGCCCATCCTAGATGGCTGCCGCCGCGCACCACGTTCGGCGCGCCCATCACCACCGCCTCCCCCGCCTCGCGCGCTGCCAGCGCGACCTCCTCGGCCATCGGGAACTCGCAGATCGCCGCTCCAAGCGCACGAAATGCTTCGCGCTCGCTCAGGCTGGCCTCGTCATGGCTGGCCATGGGCAGGCCGGCCGCCTGCGCGGCGGCGGCAAGACGCGCGCGACCCGCCGGCACAGCGTCACGCCGGCTCGCCACAGCCTCCGCCAATGCGCGGAAGGCGGCGGTACTCATCCCGGCGCGCTCGGAATACTTCGAGGCTGCGGAGTCCGAGCCAAGCTTCCGCAGGATAGCGGGCGTGTGGTCGTTGAAGGCCACCAGATGCACCCGGCCGGCGGCAATGTCGGCCAGAGCCTCATCGAGCGCGTCGAGATTGTCCGCCTCGAAGCGCAGGTGGACGCGCAGATCAGCGGAGAGGTGTGGCCGGGCGACATCCAGTGCCGCCATGAGCGCGCGCCAAGCCTGGATGGAGCGCAGCCCGGGTTCCCAGGAAAGCGTCACGCCCAGAAAGGCGGTGGTAATGCCGGCGGCGAGCATCTGCGCCTCGGAATCCCGCAGGGCGAGCGCGGCGGGCATGCCGATGCCGGGGCGGGGCTGGAACTGCCGCTCATGCGCATCGCCATGGATATCGACGATGCCCGGCAGCACCAGCAGCCCTTCCGCGAGGAAGCGGCGCGCATCCGGCCTGGCCTCCATCGCCACCGCACCACGGGAGAGATGTAGGTCACCAGGTTGCAGTGCCGCGTCGCGCAGCACGGTGCCCCCGGCAATGGTCCAATCTGTCATGCCTCAACTCCGCCGCCTTCAACGATGATCTGCACGCGCCCGGCGGCGTAGCGCGACAGCGTGTAATCGATGGGCTGCCCCGCGGGATCGACGTTCAGCGCCTCCGCAAGGATGACGGGGCGGGTGCGCGCCTGGCGCAGCAGCGTCGCCTCCTCTGTGCTTGGCAGGCGTGCGGTCACGCGGGTCCAGGCACGGCGGTAGTCAGCCACGCCGCTGAGCGCCAGGGCGCGGGTGATGGAGCCATGCCCCTCCAGCGCCGCGCCCAGCCCGGCGAAGCGCGGCAGCACGAAGTGGTGCAGGCCGAGCACCACGGGGCGGCCATCCGCGAGTCCCAGCCGTTCCACGGTCAGCACCGGCTGGCCCTCATGGAGCCGCAGCGCCTCCGCGACCGTCGCGTTGGCCGGCACCTCGGCGACGCGGAGAATGCGGCCTTCCGGCTCGCGGTGCTGCGCCCGGATGACCTCGGAAAAGCGGGTGCGGGGACCGAGCGGATAATCCACCACGTCCTCCGCGACGAAGGAGCCGCGGCCCTGCTCGATGCGCAGCAGCCCGCGCGCCGCCAGAGAGTCCAGCGCGCGGCGGACGGTGTGGCGATTCACCCCATGGCGGGCGGCAAGCACGGATTCGGTCGGCAGGCGGCTGCCGGGTGCGAGGCTCCCCTCCGCGATGCCGCGTTCAAGCTCGGCTGCGATCTGTCTCCAGAGGGCAACGCCCTCCCCACGAGCCAGGGCGGTGTCGGTCTGCGCGGCAGGATCGGCGGGCAGCGTCATGGAAACTTCAAGTCCAACTTCGATAGGGCGTGGCAATTTCGCGTTGACGCTACCCGGTTGGATATCTAGTTGTCTAGATGTCTCCACTGATCGGAAGGCTCTCGTGTCCGACCCTGTCGCCCCTCCCGAAGAGCGTCGCCGCTGGATGGCGGTCCTGGCCCGTGCCGGTGGTGAGGCGATCCGCGCCCATCTCGCCGACACCACCCCTCTTCCACCGCATACCCGGCTGCGTGGGCCGGAAACCGGTCTGGTCATGCTGCGCGGTCGCGCCGGCGGTGACGGTGCTGCCTTCAACCTCTCCGAGATGACGGTGACACGCTGCTCCGTCAGCCTGCCCTGTGGCGCCGTGGGCCATGCCTATGTCGCCGGGCGCGACCATCAGCAGGCCGAGCTGGCCGCGCTGCTGGATGCCGCCCTGCAGGATCCGGCGCGCCGCGCTGCGCTGATGGAGGCGGTGATCGCCCCGCTCGCCGCCGCCCAGGCGGATGCGGATGAGGCGGAAGCGCGCAAAGCCGCCGCCACCCGCGTGCAATTCTTCACCATGGCGACCATGCGATGATGCGCCCCGGCTTCACTGATCCCGTCCTTGATGCGCAGTCCTGCTTCCGCGCGGTGCTGGAGGCGATGAGCCGCCCCGGCCGCGTGCAGCGGCTCGCCTCGGCCCTGGCGCCGCCGGCACCGCTCGACGCCGCCACCGCCGCCGTCCTGCTGACCCTCGTGGATGCCGAAACGCCACTCTGGCTGAATGCCGGCGTTGAGGCGGAGGAATGGGTCCGTTTCCACTGCGGCTGCCCGGTCGCCGCCACGCCGGCCGAGGCCGCCTTCGTGCTGGCCACCGCCACGCCGCCGGACCTCGCCTCCTTGCCCCAGGGCACCGACGAAGAGCCTGAGGCCGGCGCGACGCTGATCTGGCAGGTCGCGGCGCTGGAGGCGGGCGAAGGCTGGCGGCTTAGCGGCCCCGGCATCGAGCGCGAGCACCGGCTCAGGGTCGGCGGCGCGCCGGAGGGCTTCCGGGCCGCCTGGGCCGCCCGGCGTGGCGGCTACCCACGCGGCGTGGACGTCATCCTCTGCGCCGGCCAGTCCATCGCCGCCCTGCCGCGCACCACCCGCATCGAGGAGGGTTGATCCCATGGCCTATGTCGCCGTCAAAGGAGGCGAGCAGGCGATCGGCAATGCCCATGCCTGGCTCGCCGAGACCCGCCGCGGCCCCGCGGTGCTGCCGGAACTGGATGTCGCGCAGATCGAGCAGCAGCTCGGCCTGGCGGTGGATCGCGTAATGGCCGAGGGCGCCTGCCACGATCGGGGTCTCGCTGCCCTGGCCATCAAGCAGGCGCAGGGCGACCTGATCGAGGCCGCCTTCCTGCTGCGGGCCTATCGCACCACCCTGCCCCGCTTCGGCCATGCCACGCCGCTGGACACCGGCGCGATGCGCCTGCGCCGCCGCGTCTCGGCCACCTACAAGGACCTGCCCGGTGGCCAGGTGCTCGGCCCGACCTACGACTACACGCATCGCTTGCTCGACTTCGCCCTGGCGGCCGAGGGCGCCGCACCCGAGCCCGCACCGCAGGCGGCCGAGGGCGTGGCCGAGGCGCCGCGCGTGACCGAGCTGCTGGCCTGCGAGGGGCTGATGCGGCGCGAGCGCGCCACCGGCGACGAGCCCACCGACCTGACCCGCCAGCCCCTGACCTTCCCGGCCAGCCGCCCCGCGCGGCTGCAGAACCTGGCGCGCGGCGACGAGGGCTTCCTGCTCGGCCTCGGCTATTCGACGCAGCGCGGCTACGGCAACAATCATCCCTTCGTTGGCGAGATCCGGCAGGGTCGCGCCACCGTCTGCTTCACGCCGCCAGAGCTCGGTTTCGAGATCGAGATCGGCGAGGTCGAGGTGACCGAGTGCCAGATGGTCAACCAGTTCCACGGCTCGAAGGCGGAGCCGCCGCAGTTCACGCGTGGCTATGGGCTGGTGCTCGGGCGCGGTGAGCGGAAGGCGATGTCCATGGCGCTGGTGGATCGGGCGCTGATGGCGGGCGAGCTCGGCGAGGAGCGCACCGCCCCCGCGCAGGACGAGGAATTCGTCCTGATGCACTCCGACAATGTCGAGGCGACCGGTTTCGTCGAGCACCTGAAGCTGCCGCACTACGTGGATTTCCAAAGCGAGCTGGAGGTGGTGCGCCGGATGCGCGCCACCGCCGCCGCGCCGAAGGAGGTGGCGGAATGAGCCACGACCCCGCCTACAACTTCGCCTACCTGGACGAGAACACGAAGCGGATGATCCGCCGTGCGCTGCTGAAGGCCGTGGCCGTTCCTGGCCATCAGGTGCCCTTCGGCGCGCGCGAGATGCCCCTGCCCTATGGTTGGGGCACCGGCGGCATCCAGGTGACGGCCTCCGTGCTCGGCCCACGCGACGTGCTGAAGGTGATCGACCAGGGCGCGGACGACACGACCAACGCCGTGTCCATCCGCCGCTTCTTCAACCGCGTCGCGGGCGTCGAGACCACAACGCATACCGGGGAGGCGACGGTCATCCAGACCCGCCACCGCATCCCCGAGCAGACGCTCACCGAGGCGCAGATCCTCGTCTATCAGGTGCCCATGCCGGAGCCGCTCTTCCGCCTGGAGCCGCGCCTCGCCGAGACCAAACGGATGCACGCCCTCGCCGATTACGGGCTGATGCATGTGAAGCTCTACGAGGACATCGCCCGGCACGGCCATATCAGCACGGCCTACAGCTATCCCGTCATGGTCGGCGAGCGCTACCTGATGTCGCCCTCGCCCATCCCGGCTTTCGACAACCCGAAGATGCACCGCATGGCCGCCCTCCAGCTCTTCGGCGCCGGGCGCGAGAAGCGCATCTACGCCGTGCCGCCCTATACCGACGTGCGCAGCCTGGATTTCGAGGACCACCCCTTCCGCCCACACCGGGCAGACGCGGCCTGCGCCCTCTGCGGTTCCCGCAGCTCCTATCTCGATGAAGTCGTGACCGACGACCGCGGCGGCCGCATGTTCGTCTGCTCGGACACGGATTATTGCGAGACGCGGCAGGCCGAGCGCCAGGAGGATGCGGCATGAGCGCGCCGATCCTCGAAGCCTCGGGCCTGCGCCTTTCCTTCGGCGCCGTGCCGGCACTGGCCGATGTGGCGGTTGAAATCCACCCCGGCGAGGTGGTGGCCATCGTCGGCGAGTCCGGTTCGGGCAAGTCCACTTTGCTGCGGGTGCTGTCCGGCCAGATGCGCCCCGAAGCAGGCACGGTGCTCTACCGCGCGCCGGATGGCAGCGAGCACTCCGTGCACACCATGGGCGAGGCCGCGCTGCGCCGGGTGATGCGCACCGACTGGGGCTTCGTGCACCAGAACGCGCGCGACGGGCTGCGCATGGGCGTCTCGGCCGGCGGCAATGTCGGCGAGCGGCTGATGGCGGTGGGGGCGCGGCACTATGGCTCGATCCGCGAGGAGGCGACCGCCTGGCTGCAGCGGGTGGAGATCGACGCATCGCGCATCGACCACCTGCCCCGCACCTTTTCGGGCGGCATGCAGCAGCGTTTGCAGATCGCCCGCACATTGGTGACGCGGCCGCGCCTGGTCTTCATGGACGAGCCGACCGGCGGGCTCGACGTTTCCGTGCAGGCGCGACTTCTGGACCTGATCCGCACGCTGGTGGCGGATCTCGGCATCGCCGTGCTGCTGGTGACGCACGACATCGCCGCGGCGCGGCTTCTGGCGCACCGCATCCTGGTGATGCGGCGGGGAGAAGTGGTGGAACACGGACTGACCGACCGGGTGCTGGACGATCCGCAGCATCCCTATACGCAACTGCTCGTTGCCTCGGTGCTGGCGGCATGAGCCCGGCCCTCTGGACCGAGGGGCTCGGCAAGAGCTTCCGGCTGCACCTGCAGGGCGGCGTGCGCATCCCGGTGCTGGCGGGCGTGGACCTCGCCGTCGCGCCCGGGGAATGCGTGGTGCTCTCCGGCCCCTCGGGCGCCGGAAAGTCCACCCTGATGCGCTGCCTTTACGGCAACTATGGCGCCGAGGAAGGCCGCATCTGGCTCCGCCATGACGGCGCCGATGTGGAGCTGACCGCCGCCGATCCCCGCGCCATGCGCGCCATCCGCCAGCGCAGCCTGGGCTATGTCTCGCAGTTCCTGCGGGTGATCCCGCGCGTGCCGGCGCTCGATGTGGTGGCCGAGCCACTGGTGGCGCAGGGCGTGGCGCCCGAGGCAGCACGCCAACGCGCCCGGGAACTGCTGTTGCGGCTCAACCTGCCGGAGCGGCTGCACGGCCTGCCGCCCGCCACCTTCTCGGGCGGCGAGCAGCAGCGCGTGAACCTCGCCCGCGGCTTCGCGCCCGGCTATCCTGTCCTCCTGCTCGACGAGCCGACCGCGAGCCTCGACGCCGCCAACCGGGAGGTGGTGATCGCGCTGATCGCCGAGGCCAAGCAGGCAGGCGCCGCTCTGGTCGGCATCTTCCACGATCTCGACGTGCGTGACCGCGTCGCTGACCGCCTTTTCGAAGTTCTGCCCATCCGGGATGCCGCATGACCGCCGAGACCATCCTCACCAACGCCCTGCTGGTCCTGCCGGACCGCGTCGAGCCCGGCACGATTGTGCTGCGCGAGGGCCGCATCGCCGAGGTGCAGCCCGGCCGCAGTCAGCTATCCAGCGCGCTCGACCTGGAGGGCGACCACCTCATCCCCGGCGTGGTGGACGTCCATACCGACAACCTGGAGCGGCAGGTGCAGCCGCGCAGCCTGGCGCGCTGGCCCTCCCGCTCGGCCTTCCTCTCGCATGACGCGCAGACGGCGGCGGCGGGCGTCACCACCGTGCTCGACGCGCTCTGCCTTGGCGATCTCGGCTTCGACGCCGAGCGCACGGAGACCTTCCGCAACGGCGTGCGCGATCTCGACGCGCTGGCGCCCACGGGCCTGCTGAAGAGCGAGCACTTCCTGCATCTCCGTTGCGAGCTGCCCGCCGCCGACCTGCTGCCGCTGCTGGACACCGTGGCCGACCATCCCGCCGTGCGGCTGGTCAGCCTGATGGACCACACGCCCGGCGTCGGCCAGTATGTGGACATCGACCGCTATCGGCAGATGCGCCAGCGCGGCGGCAAGTCGGTCGCGGAAGTGGAGCGGCGCATCCGCGAGCTGATCGAGCAGCGCGAGCGCCTGCGCGGGCCGCAGCGCCGCGCTCTGCTCGATCGCCTCGCGCATCGCGACATGCCGCTGGCCAGCCATGACGACTGGAACGAGGCGGAGATCGAGGAGAATGCCGCCGACGGCATCCTGATCTCGGAATTCCCCGTCTCGCGCATGGCGGCCGAGGCGGCGCACCGGCACGGCATGAAGATCATCGCCGGGGCGCCCAACATCGTGCGCGGCGGCAGCCATTCGGGCAATGTCGCGGCGGCCGACCTGCTGCGCGGCGGTCTGGTGGACGTCTTCGCCAGCGACTACGTGCCGCCCGCCATGATCGAGGCGGCTTGGCGCGCCGTCGCCGAGACGGGCATCGGCCTCCCCGCCGCCATCGCCACCATCACCGACGCGCCGGCGCGGATGCTGCACATGGCAGATCGCGGCCGCATCGAGGCCGGGCTGCGTGCTGACCTGGTGCGCATCCGCCCGCTCGGCGAGATGCCGGTGATCCGGGCCGTCTGGCGCGGCGGGGAGCGGGTGGCATGAGCGCACGCCTCGCCCTGTACTGGGCACCCGAGGTCTCGGACCCGCTGCATGCCGCCGCCTCCGCCTGGCTGGGACGCGACGCCGAGACGGGCGCCGCGCTGCCGCAGCCGGAGGTGCCGGGCGTCGATCTGCACGCCCTCACCGCCGATGCGCGGCGCTACGGCTTTCATGCCACGCTGAAGCCACCCTTCCATCTCGCCACGTCCTATGCGGCGGCGCGTTCGGCGGCGATGGAGCTGGCCGCGGCCACGCGCTCCTTCGCCCTGCCGCCACTCCGCGTGGCCGACCTCGACGGCTTCCTGGCACTGCGCGAGAGCGAGCCTTGCCCGGCGCTGCACGCCTTCGCCGATAGCTGTGTGCGTGCGCTCGACAGCCATCGCGCGCCACCGACGGAGGCGGAGGTCGCTCGTCGCCGGCCAGAGCGGCTGAGCGCCCGCCAGCGCAGTTATCTGGACGCATGGGGCTATCCCCATGTGTTGGAGGAGTGGCGTTTCCACCTGACTCTCTCCTGCCGCCTTGCCACCGAGCAGATGGGCTTAGTGCGTCCGGCCGCAGAAGCCGCGCTGTCGGAGGTTGCGGGCCGTCCACGCGTGGTGCGGCAGCTCTGCCTGTTCACGCAGGCGTCGCCAGGAGAGCCCTTCCTCGTGGCGGAGCGCCTGCCACTTTCGGGATGAAGCCTACGGCCTAGTCGCTCTGGCTGGAAAGGCGTGGCATCGGAGGGAAGGCTGGCGGCGTTTCACGGGCGCTTCATTAGCCTGCCTCCTGCCGCACGGACGTGTGGCAGCACTATCTAACCCCCATGTCATCTTCGCAGATCGCCGTCGATCTCAAAGTATCGATAAGCAAAGATCAGGTATATAATTTTAGATAATTTCAAATATCGCAGTCGAAAAAGTGGGGTTTCCACGGGAATTTTACCGGCCGCCCAGAGGAACGTGGAATTCGGCAAAGGAAAGAAAGGTCAGCTTCAGCTAGCCTGTTCGCGGAGTTTTCCTTCCAGTGTGAAAGAATTGTCCTTATGGCGACCTTCTACGGCACCTCTGCGAGTGACACCCTCTTCTTCAATACGCATATCGAGAATGATATCATTTACGGTGATGGCTTCCCCGATAATGTGACGCCCCCCGGCAACAACTTCATTTTCGCTGGTTTGGGCAATGATATGATCTTCGCAGGCTATGGTGCCGATATCGTCTATGGCGGCGCAGGCGATGACACCATCTTCGGCTATGGTGCGGCTGGCGTGAGTCCTGGGCAGGAGGATGCGCTGGCTTCGGCGGACGGCGCTGACATCCTCGTCGGCGGCCTCGGCAACGACATCATCATCGCGGGTGGCGGAGACGACAGGCTCTTCGGCGGCGAGAACAACGACATCCTGGTCGGCGGCAGCGGCAACGACATCCTGTCCGGCGGGGCCGGCGACGACATCCTGTACAGCGGCCGTGGCGCCGACATCCTGGAGGGCGGCGCCGGCGCCGACACCTTCGTCTATGGCTACGGCACCTTCTCCGAAGTCGGGGGGGATGCAAATGGGGGACGCGACGTCATCCTCGACTTCACCCCTGGCACCGATCACATCGATCTCACCGGCTACGCGGTGGCACCGGATGCCCTGGCTGTCAGCAGTGTCGAGGGCGGCCTGCTGCTAAGCTTCAACGCGGTGTACGAGCAGGGCGAGATCGAACTTGTCGGCGTGCAGCAGTTGCAAGCCGGCGACGTCATCTTCGCCTGACCAGGAGCGGCGCGCTGGCGGTCATCCGGCCAGCGCGCGCAGCATCTCGATCAATCGCGCCGCGCCTTCCGCGGGCGTGCTGTCGTTCATCACCTCCCGCACCTCCAGGCTATCCGGCAGCAGGGCTTCGCGCTGCAGGCGGCGAACGATTTCCTCCGGGGTCTCACGTCCGCGCGCCGCGATCCGCGCCGCCAGCACCGCCGGCGGCGCCGTGACCAGCACCACGCAGAGGCGATAAGCCGAGGGCACCGTGGCGAGCACCCCACGCGACAGGTTGGCGATCACGACGCGCCCCTCCGTCAACTCCGACTCGATGCTGCGTGGAATTCCGTAGTGCAGTCCATGCGCCTGCCAGTGGAGTGCGAAGGCGCCGGCCTCCCGCGCCTTCGCGAAGTCCGCCTCGGAAAGCGGGAGATGCGCCTCCGCCCCGGCATGGCGGTGCGTCTCCGCCGGGCGGGTGATGGCACGCCGCACGAAGACAAAGCGTGGGTCCTCGGCCAGGGCCAGACGTGCCGCGCCGAGCAGCGTGTCCTTTCCTGCCCCCGAGGGGCCCACCACCGCCACCAGCCTGCCTGCCATCGCCCGTCGCTCCCTGCCCGTTGACCACACGGTTTTCGGCGCGCAGAGACAAGGGAGCAAGCAGCCCCAGCCCGGAGCCATGAAATGTTCACCACACGCCCGGAGATCGCCGCCACCTTCGGCGCCGTCGGCAGCGCCCACTGGATCGCCAGCCAGGTCGCCATGGCGGTGCTGGAGCGCGGCGGCAACGCCTTTGACGCCGCCGCCGCCGCCGGCTTCACCCTCCAGGTGGCCGAGCCGCACCTGAACGGCCCGCTGGGCGACTGCCCGATCATCATCCATGACGCCAAGGCCGGCGTGCAGAAGGTGATCTGCGGCCAGGGTCCTGCGCCCGCCGGCCTGACGGTGGCGAAGGTCAAGGGCGAGCTAGGGCTGGACCTGATCCCCGGCACCGGGCTGCTGCCCGCCATGGTGCCCGGGGCCTTCGACGCCTGGGCCACCATGCTGCGCGACTGGGGTACCTGGAAGCTGGCTGAAGTGCTGCAATTCGCCATCGGCTATGCCGAGCGCGGCATCCACTACGTGCCGCGCATCGCCGCAACGGTGGAGACGGTGCGGCCGCTCTTCGAGCAGGCCTGGCCCACCTCTGCCGCGCTGTGGCTGCGCGACGGCGGGCCCCGCGCCGGCAAGCTCTGGGCCAACCCGGCGCTGGCTGCCACCTATGCCCGGGTGGTGAAGGAGGCCGAGGCCGCCGGCGGAGACCGCGTGACGCAGATCGATGCCGCCCGCCGCGCCTGGTACGAAGGCTTCGTCGCCGAGGCTATCGACCGCTTCTGCCGCATGACCGAGGTGCTGGACGCTTCCGGCCGCGTGCATGGCGGCGTGCTGACCGGCCAGGACATGGCGAAGTGGCGCGCACCCGTCGAATCGCCGCTGGCCTATGACTACCGCGGCACCACGGTGCTGAAATGCGGCGCCTGGAGCCAGGGTCCGGCGATGTTGCAGACCCTCGCCATCCTGCAGGGCTTCGACCTCGCGGCGATGGACCCGGTCGGCACCGACTTCTTGCACCACGTGGTGGAGGCGATGAAGCTCGCCTTCGCTGACCGCGAAGCCTATTACGGCGACCCCGACTTCGCCGATGTTCCCATGGAGACGCTGCTCTCCGAGGCCTACAATGCCGAGCGCCGCAAGCTGCTCGGCAGTGATGCCTCGCAGGAGCTGCGCCCAGGCGCAATCCCCGGTCATCGCACCTGGGTGGACCACGCGGCGGCAAACCGTGTGCAGCAGCTCTCCGAGGTGGCGGGCGTCGGCGAGCCCACTGTCTCGCGCCTCGGCGTCTCCGGGGCCGACACCTGCCACGTGGACGTCATCGACCGCTGGGGCAACATGGTCTCGGCCACACCCTCGGGCGGCTGGCTGCAATCCTCGCCCGCGATTCCCGAGCTGGGCTTCTGCCTGGGCACGCGTGGGCAGATGTTCTGGCTGGACGAGACCCTGCCGAACGGGTTGAAGCCCGGCAAGCGGCCGCGCACCACCCTTTCCCCCGGCATGGCGTTGCGCGACGGCAAGCCCTGGATGGCCTTCGGCACACCGGGCGGCGAGCAGCAGGACCAGTGGCAGCCGATCATGCTGCTTCGGATGCTCAACCACGGCATGAACATCCAGCAGGCGATCGACGCGCCCTCCTTCCACACCGAGCACTGGCCTTCCAGCTTCTGGCCGCGCGTGGCGCGCCCGGGAAAGGTGGTGCTGGAGGGCCGCTATCGCCCGGCGGTGCTGGAGGAGCTGAAGGCCCGCGGCCACAAGGCCGAACTGGGCGGCGAGTGGTCCGAAGGCCGGCTCTCCGGCGTGCGCCAGGAGCCGGACGGGCAGATCTTCGCCGGTGCCAACCCGCGCGGCATGCAGGGCTACGCGGTCGGCCGCTGAGCCGACCGCGGGAGGAGGGCGTCGCTCACCGCAGGGTCTGCGGCTCCTCCTCCGCCCAGTCACGCAGCAGGGTGAAGCCGACAGCGAGCAGCACCGGCCCGAGGAACAGGCCAAGGAAGCCGAAGGCCAGTACGCCGCCCAGCGCGCCGAGGATGGTCAGCAGCAGCGGCAGGTCGGCGCCACGGCTGATCAGCCAGGGGCGGATCACATTGTCCACGCTGCTGATGCCGCCGGCGCCGTAGATCAGCAGGAAGATTCCCCAGCCGGTGGATCCCTGACTGAACAGCCAGAGCGCCGCCGGCAGCCAGACCAGCGGCGCGCCGATCGGCAGGATCGAGATCACCCCCGCCACCACGCCCAGCAGCACCGGCTGCGGTACGCCGGAAATCCAGAGCCCGATCCCGGTCAGGATGCCCTGCGCCACGGCGGTGCCGAGCAGGCCATAGACCACCCCAAGCGTCACATTGGCGGTGAGCTGCACCAGCCGTCGCGCCTGCGGCCCGGCGATGCGGCTGACGAGCGCCTCCAGCCCCGCCGCCATGCGGGGGCCATCCCGGTAGAAAAAGAACGAGAGCAGGATGGCAAGAACCAGCTCGGCGATGCCGGACAGCACCGCCAGCAGGATGCCGAGCGCCTGCTGCGCGATCACCCCGGCATAGGGCTGCAGCAGGTTGGTCACCGGGCTGAAGTCGAGCTGCAGAGAAAGCCATCGCTCGTAGAGGAAACTACCGATCCAGGGGATGCGCGCGAGCTTGTCACCGAGGCCCGGCAGGCCGCCGGCGATCAGTCCCTCCACGCTGTTGCGCAACCCCTGAACGTCCTCTGCGCGGATCGGGGCTGCAAGCAGCAGGGGGAGGCCGACCAGCACCATTTCCAGTGTCACCATCGCCAGCGCGGCGAGGGTCGGCGAGAGCCCCAGCCGGTCCCGCAGGGTGCGGAAGGCCGGCCAGGTGCAGAAGGCCAGGATGGCCGCCCAGAGCAGTGCTGAAAGAAAGGGCCGCAGCACCAGCAGGCAGCCGAGCAGCAGGGCCGCCAGGGCCGCAAGGCCAAGGAGCCGCGCCGGCCGCAATGTGCGGTCCGGCGGCGAGGGAGGGGAACTCATGCGCCGAATGTGCCCGAGCGCCGGCGCTTCCGCCAGCGGCCGGGCCGCCGCCCTTGTCTGACAAGCTCTTGCGCTTCCGTGCCAGCGCTCTAGCGTGCCGGGAGGGAGGGCGAGCGCATCGCCCGGAAAGAGGAATCGCTGATATGCCACGCTTCGCCGCCAACCTGTCCATGATGTTCCAGGAAATGCCCTTCCTGGAACGCTTCGCGGCGGCGCGGGCCGCGGGTTTCGAGGCGGTCGAGTTCCTGTTCCCCTACGAGCATCCGGCGGCGGAGATTGCGAAGCGGCTGGCCGACAATGGGCTGCAGCAGGTGCTGTTCAACGCCCCGCCCGGCGACTGGAGCAAGGGCGAGCGGGGCACCGCCTGCCTGCCCGGCCGGCAGGCGGAGTTCCGCGAGGGCCTGAAGCGCGCGTTGGAATACACCGCCGCCCTCTCCTGCCCCCGGCTGCACCTGATGGCCGGCCTGGCGCCGCAGGGCGTGCCGCATGACACACTGACGGCCATCTACGCCATCAATCTCGCCTGGGCGGCCGAGGAATGCGCGAAGGCCGGCGTGAAGGCGGTGATCGAGCCGATCAACCAACGCGATATCCCCGGCCTGTTCCTGCGCACGATGGACCAGGGCGCCGCCATCATCGAGGCGATCGGCCCGGAGAAGCTCGGCCTGCAGTTCGACCTCTACCACTGCCAGGTGACGGAGGGGGACATCGTGAAGCGGGTGGAGAAGCACCTGCCGCTGATCGCGCACATGCAGGTCGCCGACGTGCCCGGCCGCAACGAGCCTGGCACCGGCGAGGTGAACTGGCCCTATGTCTTTGAGCGCATCGATGCGCTGGGCTATCGCGGATGGATCGGCTGCGAGTACCGCCCGCTCGGCGAGACTGTCGCTGGGCTGGGCTGGTTCGCGCCCTACAAGGCCGGCTGACGAGAGGCCAATGGACAAGAGGAAGGAGACGTCATCATGAAGATCGGATTCATTGGTCTCGGCATCATGGGCCACCCCATGGCGCTGCACCTGAAGGAAGCGGGCCACGAGCTCTTCGTGCCGGAGCGCGCCAGCCTGAAGGAAGATATCCGCGCCGCCGCGACGGTGCTGCCAGACCCCGCCGCGGTCGCCGGCGCGGCCGAGGTCATCGTCCTGATGGTGCCCGACACGCCTGATGTCGAGGCCGTTCTGTTCGGCGCGAAGGGCGTGGCGGAGGGGCTGCAGCCCGGCAAGCTGGTGATCGACATGAGCTCGATCAGCCCGACGGCCACGAAGGACTTCGCCAAGCGCATCAACGAGCGCGGCTGCGACTACCTGGATGCGCCGGTCTCCGGCGGCGAGGTGGGTGCCAAGCAGGCAACGCTGACGATCATGGTCGGCGGCCCGCAGGCAGCTTTCGACCGCGCGCTGCCGCTGTTCCAGGCGATGGGCAAGAACATCACGCTCGTCGGCGAATCGAACGGCGCTGGGCAGACCTGCAAGGTGGCCAACCAGATCGTGGTGGCACTGACCATCGAGGCGGTGGCCGAGGCGCTGGTCTTCGCCAGCAAGGCGGGCGCCGATCCGGCCAAGGTACGGCAGGCGCTGATGGGCGGGCTGGCGACCTCCCGCATCCTCGAACTGCACGGTGAGCGCATGATCAAGCGCACCTTCGATCCCGGCTTCCGGATCGTGCTGCACCAGAAGGACCTGAATCTGGCGCTGCAATCCGCGAAGGAGCTCGGTGTGGCGCTGCCCAACACCGCCTCAGCGCAGCAACTCTTCTCCGCCTGCGTGGCGGGCGGTGGCGCGGGACTCGATCATTCTGCCATGGTTAAGGCACTCGAAACGCTCGCTGCCCATAAAATTGGTGGATGATTGTAAGAAATTAACCTCAGGGTTGTATAATCGCGGTGTCCACTCGAAAGTGTGGTGTTGGCGGGCCGCATCAGGATTGATTTGTGATTGCCATTCGATGTCTCAGCCCGCATTTTCTGGCTGAAATCCGCAGGGTGAGATTCATTCTCGCCCGACATTGTTTTCATGGTTGATATCGTCAAGAGGGGTCATGCGTTTCGCCGATATCGGCCAGCAACTGCGGGCCTACCGTCTCGAATCCGGGTTACGCGCTGAAGAGATCGCAGCGCGTCTCGGCGTCTCACGCGCTGCCCTCTACCGCTATGAGAAGGGCGAGGTCATCAAGCTGGACACGATCCGGCGGCTGGCCGAACTGCTCAAGATCTCGCCCCTTTCCCTGCTGGGAATCGGGGTTGAATACTTCTCGCGCCCGGTCGCCTTTCAGGAGCGCCTGCGGCAGGTGGAGGAGCAGTCCGACCAGATCCTCCAGGTTGGGGACCCTTACTGCTACCAGACCACCACCGAAGCCTTCGATGGCGCCCTGGCGGAAGCCTGGGCCGAGGCAGCCGACTCCGCGCCGGAGCGCGTCGCCGCGCGCGCCGTGGCGGATCAGGCACTTGGCTTGCTCGCGGCCCGCAAGAAGCTGCACCAATCACGCCGCGCCAACATCATCGCCATGCTTTCCGAGGCTTCGCTCCGGCGCTTCCTCAGCGAAGGGGTCGCGGGCGGCATGGCGCTCTCCGAGCGCACCCGCACCCGTTGCCGACTGGCAGCCCGTACGGAGGCGGAGAGCATTGCCAACCTGATGGAGAGCGTTCCCATCGGTCTGCAGCTCGGCCTGCTTGCCTCCGAGCCGGCCGGTAACTTCCTGGTCCTGCGGGGGCGGGAGCGGGCGCATGTCTGCACCAGCCCCTTCCCCGCCGACATGACCGCCAACAGCTCCATCGGGGTTGGCACCATCACTGGCGCCGACGAGGCCGTGATGGTGCACCAGCGGGTTGCCGAGGCGGCCTGGCGCAGCGCCTTGAAGGGTGCGGCGGCGGCGGCCCGGGTGCGGGATCTGATCCGCGAGGTGGGCCCTCGCTGAGCCTCACAGCTCCAGCCGGGCCTCCATTACTTCCTCATCCTCGGCCGAGCGCTTCAGCGTGAAGCCGAGGGCGCGGACGAAGCCGATCATGGGGATGTTGTCGGCCAGGACCTGTCCGACCACCACCTTAACGCCCTGTTCACGGCCCCATTCGAACAGCCGTTCCATCAGGTGGCGTCCAAGCCCCTGCCCCTTCCATCCCGGCAGGGTGACCACGGCGAACTCTCCCTCATCGCTGCCGGGCTGGCGGATCAGCCGTGCCACGCCCACGGTACGGTGGCCGCCCTCAGGCAGCGCCTCCACTGCGATGAACGCCATCTCCCGGTCGTAGTCGATCTGCGTCATGCGGGCGATCTGGGCAGTCGGCAGCTCCTTCAACTGGCTGAAGAAGCGCCAGCGGACATCCTCCGGCGTAAGGTGGGTGAAGGCCTCAGCATGGGCCGCCGCATCCTCCGGCCGAATCGGCCGCACCGTTAGCTGACGGCCATCGGGAGCCGTCCAGGAGCGCGCCAGTTCCGCCGGATAGGGCGGTACGGCGAGTTGCGCCCTAACGCCAGGCGGGCGCAGGCGGCCCGAGGCATCTAGGGCCAGCACGCCGCTGCCATCGGCCAGCAGCGGGTTGATGATGAGGTCCTCGATCTCCGGAAAGTCCACCGCGATCTGCGAGAGCCGCACCACCGCGTCGGCCAGCAGGTTGATGTCCACCGGCGCCTGGTCGCGGAAGCCTTCCAGCAGCCGCGCGCTTCGTGTGCGGCGGATCAGCGCCAGGGCCAGGGTGCGGTTCAGCGGCGGCAGATCGAAGGCGACATCCGGCTCGAAGTCAGAAGTGGTGCCGCCACGGCCATAGCTGATCCAGGGGCCGAACATCGGATCATCGCCAAGGCGGAGGCGCAGTTCGTGCCCCCGCTGCTGGCCGCTGCCGAGGGCCTGGCGCTGCACCAGGAAACCATCGATGCGGGCGTCCGGGCGGGCGGCGCGCACCTGGGCCAGCATGGCGGCGGCGGCGGTCCGCAGGCTTGCCACGTCCTTCAGCCCCAGCGCCACGCCACCCACCTCAGTCTTTCGCGGCAGGTCCGGGCTCAGGATCTTCAGCACCACTGGGAAGCCGAGGCGCATGGCGGCGGCCACTGCCGCGTCGACCCCGCCGACCGCATGACCGGCAACCACCGGCTGGCCATAGGCCTTCAATACCTGCAGCGCCTCGGCCTCGGTGAAGCTCAGGCGCTTCTCGGCCCGCATGGCGTCGATCAGCCGGCGCACGCTGTCGCGGTCGGGAGTGAGTTCCAGCGCGTCGCGCGACGGAAGCTCCGCCGCGGCGGCGCGGTTGCGGCGGTCCATGGCGAGATGAAGAGCGCCGCGCACCGCGGCCTCCGGCGTGGAGAAGACCGCAAGTCCACCCTCGGCCAGCCGCCGCTGCGCCGGGGTGGCCTGGCCGAGCCACACGACCAGAACGGGCGCGCCCCTGGTCGCCTTCGCCGCGGCGGCCAGGGCGTTGGCGGCCACATCATCGTCCAGCCCGGGGGCGGGCGCATGGAGCGCCACCACCGAATCGACCTCCGGCAGGCCTGCCAGCATGCTGGCGGCCTCCGCCAGACGATGACTCTGGTCGGGCGGCACCACGAGGGGGTTGAAGCCGCCTCCCTGCGGCATGGCGAAGGCCATGGCATGGCGTGCCGCCTCCCCCAGCACGGCGAGCCGGGCGCCACCTTGCAGCACCGCATCGGCCGCGAGCTGCGCCGGCCCCTGGCCGTTGGCGACAATGGCAACGCGGTCTCCGGCCAGAGCGTCCTTTCCGCTGCGGTTCGCCGGGCGCAGGCGCGCCAGGGTCTCGGCGGCCGAGAGCAGGTCCTCCAGCCCCGCGACGCGCAACACGCCGGCGCGGCGCAGCGCCGCTTCCATCACGGCGTCGGCAATGCCGGTGGCATCGGCCTGCCGCCCGCCGGGGCGGATGGCCACCACCGGCCGGGTTCGGGCGGTGGCGCGCGCGGCGGAGATGAAGAGCCGGCGGTTCTTGATCCGCCGCAGGTCGAGCAGCACCGCCCCTGCCTCCGGCTCGCGCGCCAGCCAGTCCAGCGAGAGGGCAAAGCCGAAGCCTTGATTCGTCCCGATGCCGATAATGTGGCTAAAGCCCAGGTCTTCCCCGGCCGCCCAATCGATGATCGAACGGGCAATGGCGGGAGACTGGGTGAGCAGCGCCAGCCGGCCCGGCCGGGGCGCCATGTGGGAAAGGCTGGCATTCAGCCCGATGCTGGGGAGGCAGAGGCCGAAGCTGTGGGCTCCGAGCGCCCGCACGCCCGTCTGCTCGGAGAGCGCCGTCAGGTCCGGAGCGGCGACCGGCACCACGGCGGCGAAGCAACCCCGCGCCGCCAGAGCTTCCATCGCGGCCAACTGGGCCTCTGGCGCGATGCAGAGGACGGCGAGGTCCGGCGCCTCAGGCAGGCCAGCAATGCCTGGGGCGGCGTTGAAGCCATCCGCGGTCATGCCGATAATGTGCAGCCTTCCCTTGAAGCCACCGCTGGCGAGGTTGCGTGCCAGCAGCGCCGCCTCAGGAATCGCTGGATCAGCGATCAGGACGACTGAACGGGGCCGGAACAGGGCCGTTTGCTGAAAGCCCTTGTTGGGCCGAGGCAGGGCAAAAGGAAGCTTCATGGTCGATCCGTCGCCTGACGTGTCGCACGGCGCAAACTAGCATGTTCCCGCCCCGCCGGTTGCCGTCACCTCCCAGCTGCCGGAGGGGCAAGGCTGGAATCCGCGGCAAGGCCGGAGTAAGGGCAGCCCCAATGCGGCGGGAGGATGGCTTTAGGGGGCGTGAAGTCCCCGCGGGTTGCCGCCCCGTAATCCCGCCTCTATAGCCCGTGTCATCGCCAGAGAGGTTGCTAGTTTTGGCCAGCGTCGCTCCCCTCCCCGATATTGCTCAGAACCCCGCTCTGGCGGCGCAGGCGAAGATTCTTTCCCTGCCGCTGACAGAACTCCGCCGCATGGCCGATGCCATCCGGGCGCTGGCGATGGATGCGGTCGAACAGGCCAAATCCGGTCATCCCGGCATGCCCATGGGCATGGCGGACGCGGCGACGGTGTTGTTCAGCAAGTTCCTAAAATACGACGCGGCCGACCCGCGCTGGCCAGACCGAGACCGTTTCGTTCTCTCGGCCGGCCACGGCTCGATGCTGCTCTACTCCTGGCTGCACCTCACCGGCCATGCCGGCATGGGCATCGAGGATCTGAAGCGTTTCCGCCAGCTTCACTCGGTTGCCGCTGGCCATCCGGAATTCGGCGAGCATCCGGCGATCGAAACCACCACCGGCCCACTTGGCCAGGGCTTCGCCAATGCCGTCGGCCTGGCGATGGCCGAGCGCATCCTGGCGGCGCGCTTCGGCAAGAGCCTGGTGGACCACCGCACCTGGGTGATCGCCGGCGACGGCTGCCTGATGGAGGGCATCAGCCACGAGGCCGCCTCCATCGCCGGGCACTTCCAGCTCAGCAAGCTGACCGTGCTGTGGGACGACAACGGAATCTGCATCGACGGCGATGTCGGCCAGACCTGCTCGGACGACGTGCTGAAGCGCTTCCAGTCTTATGGCTGGGCGGTGAAGCGGGTGGACGGGCATGACCCCGTGGCGGTCGAAAAGGCCCTGGAGGCTGCGACCCGCAGCCGCAAGCCAACGCTGATCGCCTGCCGCACCATCATCGGCTTCGCCGCACCGACCAAGGCAGGCACTGCCAGCACCCATGGCAGCCCGCTGGGCGGCCCGGAGGTCACGGCGGCCAAGGAGGCGCTGGGCTGGACCAGCGCTCCCTTCGAGATCCCCGAGGACATCAAGGCCAACTGGGAGACCGCCGGCCGCCGCTGCGCCGGCACCCGCCGCTCCTGGCTGAAGCGGCTGGCCAACCACCCGCAGAAGGCTGATTTCGAGCGTGCCATCGCCGGGCGCCTGCCGGAGGGCTGGCACGAAGCCAGTGCCGCGCTGCGCGCGAAGCTCGCCGAGGACAAGCCGAAGATCGCCACCCGTGTGGCCAGCCAGCGCGCATTGGAAGCCCTGGTGCCGGCGATCCCTGAGCTGATCGGCGGCTCGGCTGACCTCACGGGGTCCAACAACACCAATGTGAAGGGCTTCGGTCCCATCACACCGGCCAATTTCGGTGGCCGCTACATCCACTGGGGCATCCGCGAGCACGGCATGGCCGCCGCGATGAACGGCATGGCGCTGCACGGCGGCATCATCCCCTATGGCGGCACCTTCCTGGTCTTCGCCGACTACATGCGGCCCTCGATCCGCCTCGCCGCGCTGATGCGCCAGCGGGTGATCCATGTGCACACGCATGACAGCATCGGCCTCGGCGAGGACGGCCCGACCCACCAGCCGGTGGAGACCCTGGCCAGCCTGCGCGCCATCCCGAACCTCTACGTCTTCCGCCCGGCGGATGCGATGGAGACGGCCGAGTGCTGGGAACTGGCGGTGCAGCGCGCCGATGGCCCCTCGGTCCTGGCGCTCTCCCGCCAGAACCTGCCGGCGCTGCGCCAGGAGGCCGGCGAGAACCGCTCGGCCCGCGGCGGCTACGTGCTGGCCGAGGCGTCCGGCCCCCGCCGCGCGACGCTGATCGCGACGGGCTCCGAGGTGCAGATCGCCATGGCCGCCCGCGCCACGTTGGAGGCCGAGGGCATCCCCACCGCCGTGGTCTCCCTGCCCTGCTGGGAGCTGTTCGCGCTGCAGGATGAGAGCTACCGTGAGGCCGTGCTGGGCGACGCCCCGCGCGTCGGCATCGAGGCCGCGCTCAGCTTCGGCTGGGAGCGCTGGCTTGGCCGTGATGCAACCTTCATCGGCATGACCGGCTTTGGCGCCTCGGCTCCGGCAGAGGACCTCTATCGTCACTTCGGCATCACGGCCGAGGCGGTGGTCGCCGCCGTCCGCAAGGCCGCCTGACCCAGTTTGCACAACCACCAGGAACGAGAAGGGAAAGACACCATGGCTGTTAAGGTCGCCATCAACGGCTTCGGGCGGATCGGGCGCCTGGTGCTGCGCGCCGCCTGCGAGGCTGGCCGCGACGACGTCGAGTTCGTCGCCATCAACGACCTCGGCTCCGTCGAGGCGAATGCCCATCTCTTCCGCTACGACAGCGTGCACGGCCGCTTCCCCGGCGAGGTGATCGTCGAGGGCGACAGCATCACCATCAAGGCCCATGGCAAGACCTGGGGCCCGATCAAGGTGACGGCCGAGCGCGATCCCACCAAGCTGAAGTGGGACGGCGTGGACGTCGCCGCCGAGTGCACGGGCATCTTCACCGCGCGCGAGAAGGCGCAGGTGCTGCTCGGCACCGGCGCGCGCAAGGTGCTGATCTCCGCCCCCGGCGAGGGCGCCGACAAGACCATCGTCTACGGCGTCAACCACAAGGTGCTGACGGCCGAGGACAAGATCGTCTCGAACGCCTCCTGCACCACCAACTGCCTGGCCCCGGTCGCCAAGGTGCTGCACGAGAAGTTCGGCATCGAGCGCGGCTACATGGTGACGATCCACGCCTATACGGGCGACCAGAACACCGTGGACACGCTGCACAAGGACCTGCACCGCGCCCGCGCCGCGGCCGTTTCCGCCATTCCGACCTCGACGGGCGCGGCCAAGGCGGTCGGCCTCGTGATGCCGGAGCTGAAGGGCAAGCTGGACGGCACCGCCATCCGCATCCCGACGCCGAACGTCTCGCTGGTTTCCCTTGACTTCGTCCCCAGCAAGACGGGCCTGACCAAGGAGGAGATCAACGCGGCGATGAAGGCGGCCGCCGAGGGCGAGCTGAAGGGCATCCTCGGCTACAACACCGCGCCGCTGGTCTCCATCGACTTCAACCACGACTCGCACTCCTCCACCTTCGACGCGACGCAGACGCAGGTGGTCGACGGCGGGCTCGTGCGCGTGATGTCCTGGTACGACAACGAGTGGGGCTTCTCGAACCGCATGAGCGACACTGCCGCCTACTACGGCAAGCTCTGAAAGCGAGGCGCAGCAGATGCCCCGCTTCCGGACGCTCGATCAGCTCGAACCCGCCGGCAAGCGGGTTCTGCTGCGCGCCGACCTCAACGTTCCGGTGCGCGACGGTCAGATCACCGACCGTACGCGCATCGAGCGCCTGATCCCTACCATCCGCGAACTGGCCGACAAGGGCGCGCGCGTCATCGTCTGCAGCCATTTCGAGCGTCCGAAGGGCAAGCGGGTGCCGGAGATGTCGCTGAAGCCGATCGCCGCGGCGCTCGGCAACGCGCTCGGCAAGCCGGTCGCCTTCGCCGATGACTGCATCGGCCCCGAGGCCGAGGCCGCCGTCGCCGCGCTGAAGGATGGCGAGGTGCTGGTGCTGGAGAACACCCGCTTCCACGCCGGCGAGGAGAAGAACGACCCCGCCATGGTGGAGGCGCTGGCGAAGCTCGCCGACGTCTTCGTCAACGACGCCTTCTCCGCCGCGCACCGCGCCCATGCCAGCACCGAGGGCGTGGCGCACAAGCTGCCCTCCTATGCGGGCCGGCTGATGCAGGCGGAGCTGCAGGCGCTGGACGCGGCGCTCGGCACCCCGTCCCGCCCGGTGGTCGCCATCGTCGGCGGCGCCAAGGTCTCCACCAAGCTCGACCTGCTCGGCAACCTGTCGAAGAAGGTGGACGTGCTGGTGATCGGCGGCGCCATGGCCAACACCTTCCTCGCCGCGCAGGGCAAGCCGATGGGCAAGTCGCTGCAGGAGGCGGAGATGCACGACACGGCGCTGCGCATCCTCGGCGAGGCCAAGGCCGCTGGCTGCGAGGTGCTGCTGCCCGAGGATCTCGTGGTGGCCGAGGCCTTCGCCGCCAATGCGCCGAGCCGCACCGTGTCGGTGGACAACGTGCCGCCGGACATGATGGCGCTCGACGTGGGCCCGAAGACGGTCGCCGCCGTCGAGTCCCGCCTGAAGCGCGCCTCCACGCTGGTCTGGAACGGCCCCTTCGGCGCCTTCGAGATCCCGCCCTTCGACACCGCGACGGTGCAGGTGGCGGAGACCGCGGCGGCGCTGACCACCTCCGCCGGACTCAAGACCATCGGCGGCGGCGGCGACACGGTCTCCGCCCTGCGCCACGCGGGCGTGGCGGACCGCATGACCTATGTCTCCAGCGCCGGTGGCGCCTTCCTGGAATGGCTGGAAGGCAAGACGCTGCCCGGCGTCGCGGTTCTCGAAACCGCCTAAGAGGCTTCTCTCCCCCGGCATGGCGACATGCCGGGGTTTCTTTTTCCCGCCCGGAGCCATGGCCTGCACGCATGCCGACCCGAAAACATGGGCGGCCGGGGGTGGCGTGGTGGCGGCATTGGCGCCACATTCCGCCGGACTCTGACGCATGAGGAGACGTTGCAATGTACAATGACGTCCTGCTCCACATTGACGGCCAGTGGCGCGCCGCAACCGGCGGCCGTACCATTCCCGTCCTGAACCCGGCGACCGAAGAGCAGATCGGCACCGTGCCGCACGCCTCCGAGGCGGACCTCGACGAGGCGCTGGAGGCGGCGAAGCGCGGCTTCGCCACCTGGAAGAAGGTCTCGGCCTTCGAGCGCTCCAAGCTGATGCGCAAGGCCGCCGACCTGCTGCGCAGCCGCGCCGACACCATCGCCCGCCTGATGACGCTGGAGCAGGGCAAGCCCCTGCCGGAAGCGAAGATGGAGGTGATGGCCGGCGCCGACGTCATCGACTGGTTCGCCGAGGAAGCTCGCCGCGCCTATGGCCGCGTGATCCCGGCGCGCGCCGAGGGCGTGTACCAGCTCGTCATCAAGGAGCCGGTCGGCCCGGTGGCGGCCTTCACGCCCTGGAACTTCCCGATCAACCAGGTGGTGCGTAAGCTCTCTGCGGCGCTGGCCACCGGCTGCTCGATCATCGTCAAGGCCCCCGAGGAGACCCCGGCCTCCCCGGCCGAGCTGATCCGCTGCTTCCTCGATGCGGGCCTGCCGAAAGGCGTGGTCGGCCTCGTCTATGGCGTGCCGGCGGAGATCTCCTCTTACCTGATCCCCCACCCGATCATCCAGAAGGTGACCTTCACCGGCTCCACCCCGGTCGGCAAGCACCTGGCCGAGATGGCCGGCAAGCACATGAAGCGTGCGACCATGGAGCTGGGCGGCCACGCCCCGGCCATCGTGTTCGACGACGCCGATGTGGAGCTCGCCAGCAAGACCCTCGCCGGCAGCAAGTTCCGCAATGCCGGCCAGGTCTGCGTCTCGCCGACGCGCTTCCTGGTGCAGGAGAAGGTCTTCGATCAGTTCGTGGACAAGTTCGTCGGCTATGCGAAGTCGCTCAAGGTCGGCAACGGCCTGGAGGAAGGCGTGCAGATGGGGCCGCTGGCGAATGACCGCCGCATCCCCGCCATGGAGGCGCTGGTCGCCGATGCCCGCCAGAAGGGCGCCGAGGTCCGCACCGGCGGCAACCGCATCGGCAACAAGGGCTATTTCTACGAGCCGACGGTCATCACCGGCCTGACGCGCGAGATGCGCGCCATGAACGAGGAGCCTTTTGGCCCGATGGCGCTGATGGTGCCGTTCAAGGAGTTCGACGAGGTGGTGGAGGAGGCGAACCGCCTGCCCTACGGCCTCGCCGCCTATGCCTTCACCAGGTCGGCCAAGACGGCGAACGCCATCGCCAGCCAGGTCGAGAGCGGCATGATGACCATCAACCACCTGGGCCTCGCCCTGCCGGAAGTGCCCTTCGGCGGCATCAAGGACAGCGGCTACGGCTCGGAGGGCGGCTCCGAGGCCATCGAGGCCTACCTGATCACCAAGTTCGTCTCGCAGGCCGGCCTGTAAGGTCGCCCGCTGGGCAAAAAAGAAGGCCGGGGAGCGATCCCCCGGCCTTTTTTCGTGCCCTTGCCTGTCCGCTCAGGCGCCGGTGGCCTTCTCGCGGTCCACCAGGACCTTGTCCACGCGCCGCCCGTCCATATCCACGATCTCGAAGCGCCAGCCCGCCCAGACGATCCGGTCGCCCTCGCGCGGCACGCGCTGCAGCAGGGCGAGCATCAGGCCGGCGACCGTGTGGTAGGTGCCCTCGCCCGGCATCTCCGGGAGTTCGAGGCGGGACTTCAGCTCGTCGCTTGGCATCATGCCGTCCAGCAGCAGGCTGCCATCATGTCGCTCCACCACGCCGCCAGCGGCCGGCGTAGGCACTGGGCCGAGTTCTCCCACGATCGCCTCCAACAGGTCGGACGCGGTCACCACGCCCTCGAAGCTGCCATATTCGTCCATCACCAGCGCCAGGCCGAGGCGGTCGACGCGCAGCCGGTCCAGCGCGTCCAGTGCCGAAAGGCTGTCGGGCAGCACCATCGGGTTGCGCATGGCCTTGGCCATGTCCAGCGCCTCGCCGGCGAGCAACTGGTCCAGCAGGTCCTTCGTGGCGACGACGCCGACCACGTTGTCGATGCGGTCATCCGCCACCACGAAGCGCGTCACGGAGCTGGCGCGCAGCCGGGCGGCGACCTCCTCCGTCGAGGCGTTGCGCTCGATCCAGTCCACTTCCGTGCGCGGCGTCATCAGCGCGCGCACCGGCTTGTCGGCCAGGCGCAGCACGCGCTCGATCATGTGTCGCTCCTCGGTCTCCAGCGCCCCGGCCTCGGCGCCCTCGGCCACCGCGGCCTTCACCTCCTCTTCCGTGATGGTCGCGGAAACCGGGCGGGAGGCCCCGAGCAGGCCCAGGACCAGCGCCGAGGAGCGCGAGAGCAGCCACACCATCGGAGCGGCGATGCGCGCGAGCAGCGACATCGGCGGCGCCATCACCAGCGCGATCGCTTCCGGGTTCCGCAGGGCGAGTTGCTTCGGCACCAGCTCGCCCAGGATGAGCGAGGCATAGGTGATGCCGAGCACGACGAGAGCGAGGGAAATCTGGCCGGCATAGGGTTCAAGCCAGGGCACCATGGCAAGTACGTGGCTCAGCCGCTGCGCCAGCCCCTGGCCGGCGAAGGCGCCGGCCAGCACGCCCACCAGCGTGATGCCGACCTGCACGGTGGGCAGGAACCGCTGCGGGTCCTCCGTCAGCGCCAGCGCGGCCGAGGCGCCCGACCGCCCTGCCCGCTGCATACCGAGCAGCCGCACCCGCCGCGCCGAGACGAGGGCCAGCTCGCTCATGGCAAAGACGCCGTTGAGCAGCACCAGCAGGAGAATCACCGCAAGCTCCAGCACGACGTCCATTGCTGCTCCAATCCCCCTACTCGACTGCGCCGCAGGGGTTCTATCCGCTCAACAGGGCGCGGTCACGGCGGATGGCCCCATTCCTGCCATCAAGCGGACGATCCGGTGCCGCATCACTGGTTGAAAAGGAGACCATCGCGCGACGCCGCAACGGCCTTACGGAATTCAAGCTGCCATGAATGCACGCGCTTCCCGTCTGGTTTCCGCCCCGCCCCGGCTCAGCCCGGCTGGCCATGGCTCTCCCCTGGGCACTTCGTTGACGCAACGCGGTGCCCGGCCTGGGCGGCCGCAGCCTGCCGGCAGCGCATACTGGCCCCGCGTCTCCCTGCACCTGCCGCTGCAGGATGCCTCCCCGGTCGAGTCCTGCGCCACGCTCGATGCCTTGGATGCGCTCGACTACCCCGCACTGGAGGTGGTGGTGGTGGATACCAGCACCACGCCCGCCGCCTGGGAACCGGTCGCCGAGCACTGCGCGAGGCTCGGCCCGCGCTTCCGCTTCTTCCACCTGGGTTCATGCGCCGGCGCGCGCATGGCCGCGCTGAACTTCGCGCTGAAGGAAACCTCTCCGGGCGCCGAGGTGATCGGCACGCTGGAGGCAGGCTGCGCCGTGCATGCCGCCTGGCTGCGCCGCACCGCGCCGCTGCTGACGCGCCCCGGCCTCGGCTTCGTGCAGGGTGCCTGGACGACACCCGGACCGGACGCCCCTGGATTTGAGCGATTCGCCGCCGCCAGCCGCCCCGCCGCCCCGCCAGCCGCTGCCGTGACCCTGCGCCCCTCCCTGGCGCTGATCCGGGCGGAGGCGCTGCGCCTCGCCGGTGGCTGGGACGAGGCGGCGGCCGATCAGCATGCCGAGCTGGGCCTGCGCCTTCAGCGCCAGGGCTGGGAGGCCGTGCAGATGGTCGAGCCGCTGGGTTGTCCCCCGCTGCCGGCCGACCTTCCCGCCTGGGAGAAGGCGCAGGCGGCGGCGGCACGCAGCGACCTCGACCTGCTCCGCCGCCATGCCGACGTGCTGCTCAACCCGCTGCATCCCGGCCTCTCCGCAGCCCAGCGGCGGAACCTGCTGGGGCACATGCTGCCCGGCCTCACCGACCTCCTCTGGCTCGCCGTGAGCGGCTTCGGCCTCGCCGCCAGCCTTCTGCTGCTGCCGGTGCGGGACGCCACCATCCTCCCCGCCGCTCCGCTCCTGCTGCTGGCCCTGGCGCTGGTCGGCGGCCGCGCGCTGGTGGCGCTCGCCGAAGCGCGGCCGGGGACGCGCCTGCTCGCGGTGGCCGCAGGCCTGGCCGCCATGCCGCTGCGCGGCAGCACGCTCGGCCACACGCTGCTCGGGCGCGGCACGGCGCGGACGCCACGGGCGGGCCGCCTGCCGGCGCTGCAGGTGACCGCCATCCTGCTCAGCCTGGTCCTGGGCGGCGCGGCGGCACTCCCCTGGGTGGTGGCGCTGGGGGTCCTGTCCCTGCCCGGGCTGGCCGCGCTGCTGGCGGCGCGCCTGCCCCGTCAGACTGCGCGCACGCCCCAGGGCCGCCCAGGTCTGGCTTCTGCCCGCCGCCTCTCCGGGCAGGCCTTCTAGGCTGCCCGGGCGCGCTCGGCGCCGATCAGCGCCAGCCCCTCGGCCACCGAGACGAACTCGCCGCCGCTGACCACGCGCTCCGTACCGAAGCGCAACTCGAACAGGCGCCGTACCGCTGGCACCAGCGAGGTGCCGCCGGTCAGGAAGACCCGGTCCACCGCCTCGGGCCGCAGCCCCGCATCGGCCAGCGCCTGATCCACGGCACCTGCAAGCCGTGCGAGATCGGGAGCGATCCAGCGCTCAAAATCCGTCCGCTGCACCTCCTCCTCCAGCGCAAAGTCGCCATGCCGGAAGCGCAGCGTGGCGCTCTCTGACCGGGAAAGCGCCGCCTTCACGCCGGAAACCGCCTGGTAGAGCGCATAGCCCGCTTCATCCTCGACCAGCCGGATCAGGTTGTTCAACCGCTCCGGATGGTCGCTGGCACGGGCCACCTCGCCGATCTCGCGCAGGGTGCGCGGCGCGCGCATCAGCGAAAGCCGGTGCCAGTGTGCGAAGCTGGTGAAGAAGCTGGGCGGCACCGGCAGCGGCGTGCCCATGACGCGATAGCTGTCACCCTTGCCCAGGCGCGGTGACACCACCTGGTCGATAATGCGGTAGTCGAAGGCGTCTCCGGCGATACCGACGCCGGCATGGCCGAGGGGCTCGACCTTGCGGCGGGCGCCGGGTTCGAAGCGCAGCAGGGAAAAATCGCTGGTGCCGCCGCCGAAATCGCCGACCAGCACGGTCGCGGCGCCCTCCAGCCCGGAGGCGAAGCGGTAGCCTGCGGCCTCCGGCTCCAGCGCCAGGTCCAAGCCCTCCCAGCCGGCGCCGGCGAAGGCGGCGCGCAGCCGGCGCTCGGCAAGAGCGTCATCCGCCGCCTCGCCGACGAAGCGCACCGGCCGCCCCGCTGTGACCCGCGCCCCGCCGAGGCTGCCGCCACCCACCGCGTTCGCCATCAGTGCGCGCAGGAAAAGCGAGATGAGGTCCTCCAGCCCATAGGACCGTCCGAAGATCCGCGTCTCCGTGAAGCTGCGGCTTGCCAGATAGCTCTTCATCGACATGATCAGGCGGCTGCCGAGCGGGTCGTCGAGATAGGCCTCGATCGCCCGCGGCCCGGCGGCATGTTCCAGCCGACCGCGTGTGGGGCCGGTCTCCTCGGCCCAGAAGCAAAGCAGCGAGCGGAAGGTGTCAGTCGCGCTCGCCCCCGCCGCATAGCGAAAGGTTGAAACCGCGCCGTCGGGCTGGCGGAGGGCGATGACGCTATTGGTCGTACCGAAGTCGATGCCGAGCACGTCGGGCATGGTGCGCTACTCTGGGCCGTGGAGGGCCGGGCGTTAGAGCAGATCATGAGCAGGAGGGGAATGACCGGCGGCACAGCGCCGTTGTCTATTTTTTTACCATTCCTCTCCTTGTGAGACGCTTTAATCTCTCGCTAGGAATTGCCGGTCATCACCGCATCGCCCCGGAGGCACCTTCATGGATCAGGCCGCAGCGCTCCTCGCCTTCCCGCAGAACCCGGAGGACCGCCTGCGCCTTGCCCTGCGAAGGCTGGACACCGCCCTCGCCGAACAGGCGGCCGCCGTGGCCCAGTTCCGCACCAGCCTCTCGGACCTGCGGACGGCGGTTGGCGGCCTCGCCGGCCAGGTGCAGAACTATCGCGGCGCCCTGAACGATACGGCCGCCAAGCTGCGGCACACGCACGAGACCGCACTGGAACTGGAGCGGACGGCCGACAGGATGGCAACCCTGGCCTGACCCCGCCGGACGGAGTAGCCTGCCGCATCTTCAGGGAGGGTCGCACCCTCCCGAACCGAGCAGGATTGATCCGTGGCCCCGCACCCCTTGATCGAGACGTTCCGCGCCGCCCGCATCGTGCCCGTGGTGCGCACCAGCACCGCCGCCCACGCCGCCACTGCCGTCGCCTGGCTGCGCGATGTCGGCATTCGTATCTTCGAGATCACCATGACCATCCCGGATGCGGTCTCCGTCATCCGGGATGTCGCCTCCGATCCCGAATTGCTGGTGGGGGCCGGGACCGTGCCGGATGCCGTCTCGGCCGAGGCCTGCATCTCGGCGGGCGCGCGCTTCCTGGTCTCCCCCTGGGTCGAGCCCGCCCTCGCGCCGCCCGCTCGCAGCGCCGGCGCCTGCCTGATGATGGGCGCGCTGACGCCGACCGAGGTGCGCGCCGCCCGCGCCGCGGGTGCCGACGTGGTCAAGATCTTCCCGGCCAGCTCGGTGGGTGGGCCGGCGCATGTGAAGGCGCTGCGCTCCGTCTTCCCCGACGCCGTCTTCTGTCCGACCGGCGGCGTGGATGCCCGCAACGCCAACGACTACATCGCTGCCGGCGCTGCCTTCGTGGGCATCGGCGGCAAGCTGGTGGATGAAGGGGCGATCCGCGCCGGCAACCGCGGCGCCGTTGAGGCCGCCGCGCGCGAGGCGCTCGGAATCGTGCAGGCATGAGCGGAGTGGATATCCTCTGCATCGGCGAGCCGATGCTGGAGTTCAACCAGAATGCCACCGACGCTGAGGGCCGCCGCCTGTTCCTGGAAGGCCATGGCGGGGACAGCTCCAACGCCGCCATCGCCGCCGCCCGGGCTGGCGCCAAGGCCGGCTACATCAGCGCCATCGGTCAGGACGCGCCGGGGGAGAGCTTCCTGCAGCTCTGGGCGTCGGAGGGGGTGGATGCCTCCACCGTGATCCGCCGCAGGGATGCGCCGACCGGCATCTACTTCGTCACCCACGGGCCTGACGGGCATCAGTTCACCTTCTATCGCGGCGGCAGCGCTGCCAGCCGCATGACTCCGGATGAGATGCCGGAGGCGGCGATCCGCAACGCGCGCATCCTGCACCTGACCGGCATCAGCCAGGCGATCTCCACCTCGGCCTGCGACGCCTGCTTCCGCGCCATCGAGATCGCCCGCGCCGCCGGAGTGAAGGTCTCCTACGATACCAATCTGCGCCGCGCCCTCTGGCCCCTGCCCCGTGCGACCGCGACCATCCACGCAGCGCTGCGGCAGGCCGACATCGCCTTCCCCAGCTACGAGGACGCGACCGCGCTCACGGGGCTTGAGCAGCCCGACGCGATTGCCGACTTCTACCTGGAGCTTGCCCCGCTGGTGGTGCTGAAGCTCGGCAAGCAGGGGGTGATGGTGGCCACGCGGGAGGGCCGCACCACCCTGCCCGGCTGCGTCGTGCAGGCGGTGGATGCGACCGGCGCCGGCGACACTTTCGCCGGCAACTTCCTGGCCCGCACGGTGCTCGGCGACTCGCCGGTCGAAGCGGCGCGCTATGCCAATGCGGCGGCCGCGCTCTCCACCACAAGCTATGGCGCCGTGGCGCCGATGCCGCGCCCCGAGGCGGTGCGCGCATTGCTCGCTGCGACGGCCTGAGGCTGCCTCGACCCCGCGCCAGCCCGCTGCGGCCAGGGCGATGGCCGGGGTCACGCCGGGGATCGACTGACGCTCCGCGCGCTCGTTGAAGCTGTGCACCTTCTCGGCGCGTGGACCGGAGCAGAAAGCAGGAATGCCGTCATTCGCCAGGCGGTTACCCTGCCGGCGCAACGGCCAGGGCACGGTCTGGAACCAAATGACCGGCCATCCTGGAATGACGGCAAGACGGTTTCCGCCCGTCCGGCAGCTTCAGTGCCGTCGCTCGCGCAGCGTGGTGCGCGGGTATCGCTCCCTGGAATGCCGGTGACGGGCCAGGGCATAGCCGTAGCGGACCACCCCGTACCCACCCAGGCCGATACCGAGGAGGCTTGCCCCCCAGAGCAAGGCGGCGAGGATGTCCTGCGGTCCCATGTCAGGGCTGGCTTTCGTGCCTCATGCCCGGAGTATGGCCCTTCCAGATCACGAATTCCAGCCTGAGGACATAGGCAGCCGACATCAGCGCCGTCGCCAGCAGCGCGGCACCATAGGCGTTGAAGACGCTGGGCCGCAGGGCAGCCGCCAGGGTCCGCGGGTCCGACATCACCACCAGGCCGAACACCGCAGCATGGGCGCACTGGAAGAACAGCAGCAGCGCCACCAGCCAGCGGTTGAAGCTGCCACTGCACTGCCAGGCCCGATCGGGGGCGCAGGCGCGGAACAGCAGGTCGGAAACCGGCCAGAGTGCCAGCGTCAGCCCGAGCGCCGAGGCCTGCGGCCCGAAGCGGACCAACAGTTCTCCCAAGTCCACCCATGGCAGCGGCGCCCGGTAGTTGTCGCGAAAGATGACCGCCAGGGTCCCGAGAAGGCCGAAAGCCTGCGCAAGGGTCCAGCGCGCGAGGTTCTCCATCACCTCCTCCCTCTCCTGATGGTGTGCCATGCCGCCGCGACCAGGGCAATGTTCTTGTTTTGTTCGTTCATTCAATCAGGCGAGATAAAAGGTTCCCTTAGGAATCAAAGGAGAAGATCGAAGATTATGGCGTTGCTTCAGCCGCCTGCCTGGCTTGGCGGAGAACCTCACGCCACAGGAGCAACTCGCGGCGCGCATCGTCCAGCGCGCGATGCGCCGGAGGGCCACTCGCCTCCACGGCTTCCCGGGCAACGCTGAGTACCGCCTCGACCTGCCCCTCCGAGGCGCCCTGGAAAACGGTTGAGGCCGCGAGTCGCTGAACCTCGTCGGTGTCGCGCAAGCGGAGCGCGTGGCGTGGCAGCCCAGCCGCCCGCAGCAGGCGGCTGAGCCACTGTCCGTCCCAGGAGGGAGCGGAGGCATAGAGGTCGTGGCCGGAGAGCACCTCCACCATGCGACGCGCCACCACGTCATGGGCGGTACCCTCCTGCCGCAAGCGTTCCAGCGAGAGGCCGTGCACCGCTTCTGCCTCGGAGCTCCAATCTTCCCAGTCCGGCGCGGGGCGGATCAGGTAGCCTTCCTCCGTGCCGTCCTCCGCCGCCCAGCCGACCTCGACGGGGAAGCCGCGCTTGCCCAGGCTGCTGGCTTCGAAATCCACGAAGACGATCATCGGCGGGCTTCCTCCTTCAGATCTGCTGCGAACGCCCGCGGCGGCGGAAAGGTCACCGCCGCCGCCCTCCGCCAAGCGATGCGCGACAGCCCAGGTGACGTTTCGCCTGCGCTGAAGGACATTGGTCGCATGCCCTGCGACGATACCCGGAAGAGTCTTTCCCCCGCCGCTCCTCGCTCGCCAGGCGAGGCCTACCCGGCCGGCGCCGGGCCGTCTTCCGGCCGGAGGCCGCCGCTCTGGCTTCTGGTGCTGGTCACCACTTCCGGGACGCTGGGCATCCACATCTTCGTGCCGGCCCTGCCGCAGGCCGGTGCCGAGTTCGGCGCCAGCAACGGCGCCATGCAGCTCACCATCAGCCTCTACATCCTTGGCTTGGCCGTGGGGCAGCTCGTCTATGGCCCCCTCTCCGACAATCTCGGGCGCCGCCCGGTGCTGCTGGGCGGCCTAGCGCTCTACACGCTGGCCAGCCTTGCGGCGATGCTGGCACCCAGCGTGGAATGGCTCACCGCCACGCGGCTGTTGCAGGCGCTGGGCGGCTGCGCCGGGCTGGCGCTGGGGCGCGCCATCGTCCGCGACACCTCCGAGCCGCGCGAGGCGGCGTCCCGGCTGGCCGCACTCAGCCTGGTGGTCTCCGTTGGCCCTGGGATCGCGCCGCTGATCGGCACCGCCCTCTCGGAATGGCTGGGCTGGCGCGCGATCTTCGCCCTGCTCTGCGCCATGGGCGCCACGACGGTGCTGCTCTGCCTCCGGCGCCTGCCGGAGACGCGGGCCCGCAACAGCGGCCGGAGCGTCGCCGCCCTCGCCCGCGACTACCGGGCACTGCTGCGCTCGCCGGCCTTCCTGGGCTATGCGATCGGCGGTGGCTGCGCCACCACGAGCTGGTACGCCTATCTCGCCGCCATGCCCTTCATCTTCGTGCAGCAACTCGGGCGGCCGCTGCAGGAGGTGGGGTTCTGCTACCTCCTCCTGGTGGCCGGCACCTCGGCCGGCAACCTGCTGACGAACCGCCTGGTGGCCCGGCTGGGCATCGCGCGCCTCCTGCTCTCGGCCAGTGCCCTCGGCGTTCTTGGCGCGCTGGTGTTCCTGGGAGGCGTGCTCAGCGGGCAGCTAAACCTCTTGCTGGCGGTGGGCGGACCCCTGCTGTTCACCTTCGGCGTCGGCATCGCCAGTCCGCTCGCGCTGACCAAGGCGGTCAGCGTGAACCCGCAGATCATCGGCTCGGCGGCGGGGCTGTACGGCTGCAGCCAGATGGCGGTCGGGGCGCTCTGCGCCTCATTGGCCGGGGTCGGGGGCAACCCGGCCCTGGCGGCGGCCGTGGTGCTGGCCAGCGCCGCGGTGGTGGGGCAGGCCGCCTTCTGGGTGGGGCTGCGCTGGGAAGGACGGCGCGAGGCCTGAGGCGGTTTCATAGCGCAGTGCCGGGTGTTCACGGTTGGGAACACAGCCCCACATGTCCCACATGAGCGGGAGGGCGCGCATGGGCATGGAAGCGGATGTCGCGGCACTCGCCCTGCCGCGCCCCCTGCGGCACTGGGCCGAAGCGACTTTTCACGCCCTGATCCAACCTGCGGACGGGCCGGCAGTGGACTTCACGCAGCCCGCCGGGGAAGCGGCGCTCGCTGCTCCGGATTCGATCGCCTGGCAGGTGTTCCGCAACCCTGTGGCCCTCTTCATCGGCGGTGTCGCGGCCGTCATTCTGGAACTGGCGGAACCGCGCGTCCGCGCCGGCGTCTGGAACCACACCAGCTTCCGCACCGACCCGGTGCGCCGGCTGCAACGGACCGGCCTCGCCGCCATGGTGACCGTCTATGGCGCCCGTAGCGGCGCGGAGGCGATGATCGCGCGGGTCGGCCGTGCCCATGAGGCTGTGCGGGGGCACACAGAAGCCGGCCTGCCTTACCGGGCCGACGATCCGCTGCTGCTGGACTGGGTGCAGGCCACCGCCTGCTTCGGTTTCCTGACGGCCTATTGCCGGTTCGTTCGCCCTCTTCCGCTGCCAGCGCAGGACCGGTTCTACGCCGAGGCCATGCCCGCCGCGCGGCTCTATGGCGCAACCGGCGCGCCCGCCAGCAGCGCCGGGATGGAAGCCTGTTTCAACGCCATGCGGCCCCGGCTTGAGCCTTCGCCCGTTCTCTCCGAGTTCCTGACTATCATGCAGCAGGCGCCGATTTTACCCCTCGGCCTGCGCCCCCTGCAGCGCATGATGGTGCGCGGCGCGGTGGCCATCACGCCCGGCTGGGCGCAGGCGCTGCTCGGCCTGGAGGACCGGCTGCAACCCTGGGAGGCCTGGCTCCTGCGCCAGACGGGCCGGATGGCCGACCGGGTGTTGCTGGAGAGCAGCCCGGCGGTGCAGGCCTGCCACCGCCTCGGCCTGCCGCCCCGCATTCTCCTCGCGCACCGGGCCGGGATGGAGCGCTGAGCGCAACCCTGGCGCCGCACCGCGCTTCCCTCCAGCGGAGCAGAGGGACGAAGCATGGCGCGTTTCATTGGCCGGTGGCTGGGGGACTCCATTCGGCTGGGGCTGGCCCTGTTCCTGGCGCTGGCCGCCATGCAGCTTCCGGCGCTCGCGCATGGCTACACCACGGCGCTGCAGCAGATCGCGCTTGCCACCGACCGGGACATCGCCGAGCGGCAGGAGATCGCCCGCCAGTTCTATCGCCTCCCGTCCACCGCGCCGGAGGCGGAGATCATGGGACGGCTGCGCGAGGCGGAACCCGCCAATGCGGCGGGCCTTGCGGCCTCCCGCGAGCGCGCCGAGATCCTGCGCGCCACCTATGATCGGCTCGTCGCCGCATCACCGCTCCTGCAGCCCGTGATGGCCCTGTGGGACGGGCTGCGCGACGACCGCGCGGACAAACGCGCCGTGCTCATGACGACGTTGGAGAGCCATGTTCCCGCGGTGCTGCTCAGCGCCGCGCCTGCCACCTACGGGCTGGCAGGGCTGATGCTCGGCCTGCTGCTCGCGGAGTTGCTGCTGGCGCCCTTCCGGCGCCGGAGCCGCTACGCCACCTGAGCGGCCGCTTCAGGGCAGCCGCGCCAAGCGCTCGAAGAGCAGCTCGAAAAAGCCCTCGCGATCCGTCACCGTGTTCAGCCAGGTCGCATTGGCCGGCCGCCCGGTGGCGCCGAACCAATCCGCCACCGTCATGCCCGCCGTCAGCGGGCTGGCCGTCTCCACCGCGACGTTGATGAAGCGGCCGGCGAAGAGTCCGGGCCGCAGCAGCAAGGCGATCACGCAGGGGTCGTGCAGCGGAGCGCCTTCCTCCTCGCGCTCGAATGCCGGGCTGCCGTCGGGGCCGGAGAACAGCGTCGCCACCGCGCGGGCGGCGGCGGTGTCGATCTGGCGCAGGCGCGCGAGGCGGGCGCCCGTCATGCGAAGCTGATGCGTCAGGTCGAGCGGCAGCAGGGTGAGCTTGAGGCCGCTTTCCAACAGCACCGCCGCGGCCTCGGGATCGGCATGGACGTTGTACTCGGAGGCAGGGGTCACGTTGCCGCCCTCGCTGCGGGCGCCTGCCATCCAGACCACCTCGGCAATGCCGCGCGCGATCTCCGGCGCCTTGACCAGCGCCATGGCAAGGTTGGTGGCCGGGCCGAGCAGGCAGAGCGTGACCTCGCCCGGCGCGGCGGCGCGCAGCGTCTCGATCAGGTGGTCCACGCCATGGGTGGTCCGGGCAGGCACGCGCGGCTCAGGCAGGACAAGCCCGCCCAGGCCAGTCTCGCCATGCACGTGCTCGGCGGTGACGACCGAGCGAACCAGCGGCCGGGCGCAGCCGGGATAGACCGGAATGTCCGCCCGCCCGGCCAACGTCAGCAGCCGGCGCGCATTGCCCGCGGTGCGGGCGAGTGGGACGTTCCCCGCCACCGCCACCAGGGAAAGCACCTCCAACTCCGCCGGCGCGGCGAGGGCCAGCAGGATGGCGATTGCGTCATCCTTCCCCGGATCGGTGTCGATGATGATCTTGCGAGCCATGCGCCCCCCCCCAAACGATTGTTTCGCGCGGTCAGTGGCCGAGGCGGCCGCGCGCGGCCAAAGCAGCTTCGACGAGCGGGGCGGACATGGCTCAGCGCTCCTTCACATAAGGTTGGCCGCTTGCACGAGGTGGGATGGCCCGGCCCATGAAGCCGGCGAGCAGCACCACGGTGAGCAAATAGGGCAGTGCCTGCAGCGCCTGCACGGGAAAGGCGCCGATCCCCGGCAGAACCACGCCTTGCAGCCGGATGGCCACCGCATCCAGCAGCCCGAAGAGCAGGCAGGTGAACAGGATCGGCCAGGGGCGCCAGCCACCGAGGATCATCGCGGCGAGCGCGATATAGCCCCGCCCGGCGATCATGTCCCGCACGAAGCCGGCGCCCTGGGCGGTGGCGATGTAGGTCCCGGCGATGCCGCAGAGGACGGAAGCGATCAGCACCGCCGCGTAGCGCAGCCATGCGACGGAGATGCCGGCGCTGTCCACCGCCGCAGGGTGTTCGCCGCAGGCACGCAGCCGCAGCCCAAAGCGCGTGCGATAGAGCACCCAGGCGCCGAGTGGCACCAGCGCCAGCGCCAGATAGACCGGAACCGTCTGGCCGCTGAGCAGCGCGGCATAGACCGGCCCCAGCACTGGCAGGTTGGCCACGGCCGCCGCCCCTGGCAGCGTCACCGGCAGGAAGCGGGCGGCGGGCGGCAAGGGCGGCGTCTGCCCGCCCAGGCCGAACCACACGAGGGCCAGCGTCGCGGTCAGGCCGGAGGCGACGATGTTGATCGCCATGCCCGAGACCACTTGGCTGCCGCGCAGCGTGACGCAGGCAAAGCCATGCAGCAGCCCGAGCAGGCAGGCGCCGCCGATGCCCGCCAACAACCCCAGCAACACGTTGCCGCTGATGGCGGCGGCCGCGGCGGCGGCAAAGGCGCCCATCAGCATCTTGCCCTCCAGCCCGACATCGACGATGCCGGCGCGCTCGGAGAACAGCCCGGCCAGGGCGCCCAGCAACAGGGGCGTCGCGGTGCGCAGCGTGGCGGCGAGGATGGGCAGGATCAGGTCGAGCGCCCCCATCGCCTCAGCCCCCTGCCCGGCCCAGCATCCGCGCCAGCGCCGGGCGCAGCATGTTGCCCAGCGCGCCGGTGAAGAGGATCACCAGCCCCTGGATCAGCACCACGATCTCGGAGGGCACGTCAGGCACCTCGAAGGCCAGTTCGGCGCCGCCCTGGGTCAGGGCGCCGAAGAGCAGTGCCGCCAGCAGCACGCCGGCGGGATGGTTCCGCCCCATCAACGCTACTGCAATGCCGGTGAAGCCATAGCCGCTGGTAAAGCCGAGCAGCAGCTTGTGCTGCGCGCCCATAAGTTCGTTCACCGCGACGCCGCCGGCCAGCGCGCCGGATAGCGCCATGACCCAGATGATCATCCGCGCCTGGTCGATGCCGGCATAGGCGGCGACGGCCGGGCTCTGGCCCATCACACGCAGCGCATAGCCCCAGGCGGTGCGCCAGACGAGCAGCCAGACCCCCAGGGCCGCCAGCATCGCCAGCACCAGCGCCAGGTTCACCGGGGCGGAGCTGGGGAAGCCGAGCTGCGCCAGGCCGGGCAGGCTCGCAGCCTCCGGGAAGGGGCGGCTTTCCGGCGCCATCGAGCCCGGCGGGGTCAGCAGGTTGACGATCAGGTAGACCATCAGCGCCGCGGCCAGGAAGTTGAACATGATGGTGGTGATGACGATGTGGCTGCCCCGCCGCGCCTGCAGCCAGCCCGGAATCGCGGCCCAGGCGGCGCCGAATGCCGCGCCGCCGGCGATGGCCAGCGGCAGGAGCAACAGGCCGGGCAGGAAACCCAGATACAGCGCCGCGAGCGTCACGCCCAGCCCGCCGAGATAGGCCTGCCCCTCCGCGCCGATGTTGAACAGCCCGCCCTGGAAGGCCACCGCCACCGCCAGGCCGGTGAAGGCCATGCTGGTGGCGTAATAGAGCGTGTAGCCGATGGCGTCGGCCGAACCGAGGCTGCCCACCGCCAGTGCGGTGAGCGCCGCCACCGGGTCGCCGCCCGTCGCCAGCACCAGCAATGCGGTGAGGGCGAGCGCCAGCAGCAGGTTCAGCACGGGGAGCAAAGCCAGTTCCGCCCAACGTGGCAGGGCATTCACGCCACACGCTCCTGCGCCACACCCGCCATCAGCAGGCCGAGATGCTGCTCATCGGCCTCGGCGGACGTCAGTTCGCCCATGATTCGTCCGTCGAACATCACCAGGATGCGGTCGGCCAGCGCCATGATCTCGTCGAGTTCCACGGAAACGAGCAGCACCGCCTTGCCCGCCGCGCGGCAGGCCAGCAGGCGTTGGTGGATGGCGTCGATGCCGCCGATATCCACCCCGCGCGTCGGCTGGCCGACCAGCAGCACCTCCGGGTCACGGTCGATCTCGCGCGCCAGGACCAGCTTCTGCTGGTTGCCGCCGGAGAACAGCGCCGAGCGCAGGGCGGGGTCGGCGGGCCGCACGTCATAGTCGTGCATCAGGCGCGCGGCATGGGCTGCGATGGCCGAAGGCGCGAGCAGGCCGAAGCGGCGCCACGAGGGGTCGTCCTGATGGCCGAGGATGGCGGTCTCCGCCGCGCTGGCGTCGCGCAGCAAGCCACAGCGCAGCCGGTCCTCCGGTACGTGGCCGAGCCGCTGGCGGCGCAGCGCGGCGGGGTTGAAGCCCCGGCCGGGAAAGACGGTGCGGCCGCCAAGGCGGATCTCGCCGCCGCTCGGCCGGCGCATGCCCGCCAATGCCTCCAGCAATTCACCCTGCCCGTTCCCAGCGACACCGGCGATGCCAAGGATCTCGCCGCCGCGCAGCGCAAGGTCCACGCCTTTCACCCGCTCCACCCCCGCGGCGTCGTGCACCGAGAGGTTCCGCGCATCCAGCAGCACCGGCCTGAGCTTCGGCGGCGGTCGTGGCGCGGGCGCGGTGAGGCGGCGGCCGATCATCAGCTCGCCCAGTTCGGCCACCGAGGTGGCGGCGGTCTCGCGATGCGCCACCATCTGCCCCGCCCGCATCACCGAGACGCTGTCAGTGATGGCCATGATCTCGCGCAGCTTGTGGGTGATCAGCAGCACCGTGCGGCCCTGCGCCCGCAGCGCGCGCAGCACGCGGAACAGGTCGTCCGCCTCCTGTGGCGTCAGCACGCCGGTCGGCTCGTCAAGGATCAGCACCTCGGCGCCGCGATAGAGTGCCTTCAGGATCTCCACGCGCTGCTGTGCGCCCACTGGCAGGTCCTCGATCCGCGCATCCGGGTCCACGCGCAGGCCGAAGGTCTCGCCGAGCCGGGCCAGCTCGGCGCGGGCCTTCGCGGCGCCGCGCGCCAGCAGCGGACCGCCCTCGGCGCCAAGCATCACGTTCTCCAGCACCGTGAAGCGATCCACCAGCATGAAGTGCTGGTGCACCATCTCGATGCCCAGGCGGATGGCGTCGCGGCTGTCGCGGATCGCCACCTCCTGCCCGTTCACCCGGATGCTGCCAGCATCGGCCTGATAGAAGCCGTGCAGGATGGCCATCAGCGTGGACTTGCCGGCGCCGTTCTCGCCGATGATGCCGTGGATGCTGCCGTGGCGGACCGTGAGGTCCACCGCGCGGTTGGCGTGCACGGCGCCGAAGCGCTTGTCGATGCCGCGCAGCTCGATGGCGGGAGGCGCCATCTCCTCCGCTTCGGGCATCACCCGGGGCAGGAATTGTCGCTCATGTAGTCGTGCACGGCGACGCGGCCGGCGACGATGTCAGCCTTGGCCTGGTCGATGCGGCTGCGCATCTCGGCGGTGACGATGGGCGCGTTGTTTTCGTCGAAGGCGAGGCCGACGCCCTCCTCCGCCAGCCCGAGCACCTGCGTGCCGGGCTTCCAGGTGCCGGCGCGCGCCGCCTCCAGCGCGCTACGGGTGGCGACGTCGAGCTGCTTCACCATGCTGGTCAGCACATGGCCGGGATGCAGGTGATTCTGGTTGGAATCCACGCCGATGCCGAACTTGCCGGCATCCGCCACCGCCTGCAGCACGCCGATGCCGGTGGCGCCGGCCGCCTGAAACACCACATCCGCGCCGCGTCCGATCTGCGAGCGGGTCAGCTCCGCGCCGCGCACCGGGTCGTTCCAGGCGGAGGGCGTGGAGCCCGTCATGTTCTGCAGCACCTCGACCTTCGGGTTCACCGCGCGGGCGCCCTGCACATAGCCGCAGGCGAATTTGCGGATCAGTGGCACGTCCATGCCACCGACGAAGCCCACCTTGCCGGTGGCGCTCGTCATCGCCGCCAGCATGCCCGCGAGGTAGCTGCCCTGCTCCTCGCGGAACAGCACGGATTCGACGTTCGGCGCTTCCACCACGGCGTCGATGATGACGAAGCTCACCTTGGGGAACTCGGCGGCCACCGCCTTCACCGCGCTCGCCTGGTTGAAGCCCACGGCGATGATGGGGCTCTGGCCGCGCCGGGCGAAGTTGCGCAACGCCTGCTCACGCTGGGTGTCGTTCTGCGGCTCGAACTCACGGATCTGGATGCCGCTCGCCTTGCTGAAGGCCTCGGCGCCGCGATGCACTCCCTCATTGAAGGACTTGTCGAACTTTCCGCCCATGTCGAAGACGACGGCCGGCGTGATCTCGGCGGCACGGGCGGCGCCCGCGGCCAGGACAGCGGCGAGTGCCGCCGCGAGCAGTTTCTTCATGCGGAAGCCCTCTGGGTGGTGCGGCGGGGAGCCAGAACGCACGGCCTCGTTTGGCGCGGCCGGGGCGCCGGTTGCTGAGGGCCTTTCGCCAGGCAGGCCGCGGAAGGTCCGCTCGGCGGGCGGGCACGGGTGCAGGCATTGGCGCGGACCGGTCGGTGGACGACCCCATTCTCGGCAGCGACGCGGCGCCGATCAACCCTGGCGAGCAGCCCACCATTCGCAAGCGGCCCTCCGACCCCCCATATCTGCCCCGCTTTGCCTTCCGGAGCCCCGATGAAGACCGTCACCGCCAGCCTGCTGCTGCCCCTGCGCCAGATCGCCGATCCCGGCTTTCGCGGCCCGTTGCTGAAGGGCCTCCTGGCCTCGGTCCTCGCCTTCGGTGGCCTGGCCGTACTGGCCGACTGGGGCGTGGGCGCCCTGGTCGGCGGCGAGGGCTGGCTGGCGACCATGGCCGGACTGCTCGGCGGGGCATTGGTGCTGCTGACGGCGATCTGGCTTTTCGTGCCGCTGTTGCTCGCCATCACCAGCCTGTTCCTGGACGAGGTGGCGGAGGCGGTGGAGCGGCGGTTCTACCCTGCCCTGCCTCCCGCCGCCGGCGCGTCGCTCGGCGCCCAGATCAGCGCCAACCTCTCGCTTTCGCTCCGCCTGCTGGTGCTGAGCCTCATTATTCTGCCGCTGACGCTGCTTCTGCCGCTGGTCGGCGTGGTGCTGTTCTGGGCAGTCTCGGCGGTCTCGCTGGGCTATGGGCTGTTCGAGGGGGTGGCGCAGCGCCGGATGTCCGTGCCCGAAGCCCGCCTGCTGCGGCAGCGCCGGCGCACCGAGATCCTGGCGGTCGGCGCCGTGCTGGCGGCGGCGGCGGTGGTGCCGGTGGCCAACCTGCTGGTGCCGGTGCTGGGCACCGCGGCCATGACCCACCTGCTGCACCGCGGCAAACCCGGTTGACCCCGCCGCCGGGGCACCGGATAGGGATACCGCTCCCGGGCCGGTGACTGCCGGCCGCTCCTTCAAGGGCAAGGTTCCCGCGACATGCTCCGGCGTTTCTTCAGCTACTACCGCCCGCACCTCCGGCTGTTCCTGCTGGACTTCTCCTGTGCCGTACTGGCTGGGCTGCTGGAGCTTGGCTTCCCGGTCGCGGTGAAAGCCTTCGTGGACAACCTCCTCCCGAGGCAGGACTGGACGCTGATCCTGCTCGCCGCCGCCGGGCTGCTGGTGATCTACCTGCTGAACACCGGGCTGATGGCCGTGGTCACCTACTGGGGCCACATGCTCGGCATCAACATCGAGACGGAGATGCGGCGGAAGGCCTTTGACCACCTGCAGAAGCTCTCCTTCCGCTTCTACGACAACCAGAAGACCGGCCATCTCGTCGCCCGCGTGACGCGCGACCTGGAGGAGGTGGGCGAGGTGGCGCATCACGGGCCGGAGGACCTGTTCATCGCCGTGATGACCTTCATCGGCGCCTTCGCCCTGATGTTCAGCGTGCATGTGCCGCTTGCGCTCCTGACGGCGGTGATCGTGCCGCTGATCGGCTGGGCCACGACGCATTACGGCAGCCACATGACCAACACCTGGCGCCGGCTGTTCGGCCGCGTCGGCGCCTTCAACGCCCGCATCGAGGAGACGGTGGGCGGCATGCGCGTGGTGCAGGCCTTCGGCAACGAGGACCACGAGCGCGCCCTCTTCGCGCAGGACAACGCGCAATACCGGACCACCAAGCTGGAGGCCTACCGCATCATGGCCGCCAGCACCTCGCTCAACTACCTGGGCATGCGGCTGACGCAGATGGTCGTGATGCTGGCGGGCAGCTACTTCGTGCTGAACGGCCAGCTCTCCAACGGCGAGTTCGTCGGCTTCCTCCTGCTGGTCGGCGTGTTCTTCCGCCCGGTGGAGAAGATCAGCGCCGTCATCGAAACCTACCCCAAGGGCATCGCCGGCTTCCGCCGCTACTGCGAGCTGCTGGACACCGCGCCCGACGTCACCGACGCGCCGGGCGCCACCCCCGCGCCCGCGCTGCGTGGCGAGATCCGCTACGAGCATGTCCGCTTCGGCTACCTGCCCGGCAAGCCGGTGCTGCGGGACATCAGCCTGCACATCCCGGCCGGCAGCACCGTGGCCTTCGTCGGTCCCTCCGGCGCGGGCAAGACCACGCTCTGCTCCCTGCTGCCGCGCTTCTACGACGTCGAGGCCGGGCGCATCAGCATCGACGGGCTGGACATCCGCGGCATGACGCTGGCCTCGCTGCGGGCGCAGATCGGCATCGTGCAGCAGGACGTCTTCCTCTTCGCCGGCACGCTGCGGGAGAACATCGCCTATGGCCGGCTCGGCGCCTCGGAGGCGGAGATCCGCGAGGCCGCCCGCCGGGCGAAGCTGGACGGGCTGATCGAGCGGCTGCCGGAGGGGCTGGACACCGTGGTCGGCGAGCGGGGGGTGAAGCTCTCGGGTGGGCAGAAGCAGCGGCTGGCGATCGCCCGCATCTTCCTGAAGAACCCGCCCATCCTGATCCTGGACGAGGCCACCTCGGCGCTCGACACCGAGACCGAGCGCGCCATCCAGCAGTCGCTGGCGGAACTGGCCAAGGGCCGCACCACCCTGGTCATCGCCCACCGGCTGGCGACCATCCGCAATGCCGACCGCATCGTGGTGGTGGACGAGAGCGGCATCGTCGCCCAGGGCCGGCATGAGGAGCTGGTGGCGCAGCCCGGCCTCTACCAGCGGCTGAGCGCCGTGCAGGAGACGCATCTGGGCCGCATCGCCGGCTGAGATGCCGGGGCAACCCGGAAGGCGCCCCGCGCGTCCTTCCGGCGGAACCCGCAAAGGAGGCAGGCCCATGGCCAGTCAACGCTTCGCGCCCCCCGGACCGCTCGGCTTCGGCGGCGCCCCGCTCGGCGACATGTTCGCCAAGGTGGACGAGGCCACCGCCGAGGCAACGCTGGAAGCCGCCTGGGAGAGCGGCATCCGCTACTTCGACACCGCCCCGCACTACGGCGCCGGCCTCTCCGAACACCGCTTCGGCAACATGCTGCGCCGGCACAAGCGGGACGAGTACGTGCTCTCCACCAAGGTCGGGCGCCTTCTGGTGCCGGACCTGGAGGCCGAACCCGAGCCTCCCTTCCTCAGCGCCCTGCCCTTCCGCCGCGTACTCGACTACTCCGCCGCCGGCGCACGGCGTTCGGTGGAGGACAGCCTGCAACGGATGGCGGTGGGCCGGATTGACATCGTCTATGTCCATGACCTCGCCGCCGACCATCTGGGCGATGCCTGGACGGAAGCGTTCGAGAAGGCCCGCGACGGCGCCTTTCGCGAGCTGATCAAGATGCGCGAGGAAGGGCTGATCCGCGCCTGGGGCCTGGGCGTGAACCTGCCCGAGCCCTGCATCCGCGCGCTGAAGGAATCCGATCCGGACGTCTTCCTGCTCGCCGGCCGCTACAGCCTGCTCGACCTCACCGGGCTGAAGGAGCTCTTTCCACTCTGCGCCGAGCGCGGCGCGCATGTGGTGGTGGGGGGACCCTTCAACTCCGGCCTGCTCGCCGGGGGCCGCACCTTCGACTACAAGGACGCCCCGCCGGAGCAGGTGGCGGCGCGCGACCGCCTGGCCGCCGTGGCCAAGGAACATGGCGTGGACCTGCGCGCGGCCGCGCTCCAGTTCTGTGCCGCGCATCCGGTGGTGGCCTCGGTCATTCCCGGCGCCAAGCACCCGGACCGCGTGCGGCAGAACGCCGAACTGATACGGCAGGGAATTCCCGCCGCCTTCTGGGCCACGTTGAAGGCGCAGTCGCTGCTCCCGGAGGAGGCGCCGACGCCCGCGGACTGATCAGTCTTCGTCGGGCAAGGGGCGCCAGAGCCGCAGCGGCGCGGCGCTGGCGCCCCGAATCGCCGCCTGCGCCTCGTTCTCCAGCGCGGAGAGGAAGCGGGAGCGGTCGGCATTCCCCATGGCTGCCGGCCCGCGCGTACTGGCGCCGATCTCCCGCAGGTGCCGCGCCACCTCGCGCCCGGCCAGTGCGCTGCCGATATTGTCAGTGGTCCAGAGCCGGCCGTTCGGCGCCAATGCCCGCGCGCCCTGCTCCAGGCAGCGCGCGGCGAGCGGGATGTCAGCGGTGATGCAGAGGTCCTGTGGCTGGATATGCGCGGCGATCCAGTCATCCGCTGCATCCGGCCCCTCGGGCACGATGACGCGGCGGATCCAGTCGGCCTCCGGCAAGCGGATGCCGCGCGCGCCGTTGGAGACGACATGCACCACCAGGGCGTGCCGTCCCGCGACGCGGAACACCTCCTCCCGCACGGGGCAGGCGTCGGCGTCGATCCAGATCTCGGGCCGCTGCGGCGTCGTGGCGTCAGTCATGGCTCCGCAATACGCCAACTGCCTCGCGACGCCCAGGGCGGCGCCGACATGGCCACCCCGCAACGGTATCGGCTGGGTCCATCGCCGATCTGCTGATGGAAGCGGGCGGGGAAGGCTATCCACCCTCCCCGCCCCATGTCAGCCCGCGGCTTCGGCGAGCCAGCGCGTGACCACCGTGCAGGCCTCGGCGAAGTCCTCCATCCGCATCGCCTCATGCGGATTGTGGCTGCCGTTCTGGTTGCGGACGAAGAGCATCGCGGAGGGAATGCCCGCCGCCGCGAAGGCCGCCGCGTCATGCCCGCCGCCGGAGGCCATCTCCAGGTAGCGCACGCCGGTCGCCTCGGCCGCCCGCGCCAGGCCGGCGCGCAGCCCGGCATCCATCGGCGCCGCCACCGAGCCGGTCTCGGCGCCCAGCTCGAAGCGCACGCCGCGCCGCGCCTCGATGGCCGGCACCTGCCGGGCCAGTTCGGCGAAGATGGCGTCCACGCTGGCCGGGTTCACGCTGCGTACGTCCAGCATGAAGGTCGCCTCGCCGGCGATCTTGGTGAAGCCGGCCTCGGCCGTGGTGGCCAGGGTGCAGAAGGTGCAGACGAGCCGGTGGCCATGCGCCTCCAGCCGCGCCCACTCATCGTCGAGCGCCACCGCCAGCTCGGCCAGCGCGATGGCGGCATCCCGCCGGTAGCGCCGCGGCGTGCCGCCGGAGTGGTTGTACTCGCCGAGCACGCGGCCCTGCCGCAGCCGCCGGCTGCCCGGGATGCCGGTGACGATGCCGACCGGGATGCCCTCGGAATCCAGCACCGGCCCCTGCTCGATATGCACCTCCAGGAAGGCGGCGGCATTCTCCGGCGTGATCACCTTCTCGCCGCGCGCGGCGAAGTCCGGGTCGAAGCCCTCCTCGCGCATGTGGTCGGCGAGGCTGCGGCCGGAATCCTGGCGCTTCACCTGAAGCTCCTCCGGCTTCAGCCGGCCCAGCGCGCCTCGGCTGCCGGGATAGGAGGTGGGGAACCAGGCCCCCGCCTCTTCCGCCCGGGTCGCGATCACCGTGACGTCGCGCGCCGGGGTAAAGCCCGCGCGCTTCAGCCCGGCGACCGCCGCCAGCCCGGCCAGAACCCCCGCGGCGCCATCGAAATTGCCGCCCTGCGGCACCGAATCGAGGTGGCTGCCGAGCAGCACCCGCTTTGCCGCCCGATCCTGGCCCGGCAGGGTCATGTGCAGGTTGCCGACGGGGTCGGCGCTCACCTCCAGGCCCAGCGCCTCGGCCTCGCGGCGGGCGAGCGCATGCGCCATGCGCTCGCCGGGGCCATAGGCCTCGCGGGTGATGCCGACGCCGTCGAAGCTCTTCTGCCGCAGCTCGTCGAACAGTCGCTCGGCCAGCTCGACATCCGGCGACAGGTTGCGCCGCATCGCCTCAGACGCCACGGACCACCCCGCCATCCACCAGATGCACGCGTCCGGTGATGTAGGAGGCATGCGCCGAGGCCAGGAAGGCACCCATCGGGCCAAACTCCTTCGGCTCGCCGAAGCGGCCCACCGGAATGGTCGCCGAGCGCTCGGTCACCAGATCGTCGATGCTCTTGCCGGTCTTCTGCGAGGCGGAGGCCAGGGTTTCCTGCGTCCGGTCGGTGGCGAAGGCGCCCGGGCCGATGATGTTACAGGTCACGCCATCGCCGGCGATCTCGGTCGCCAGCGTCTTGTTCCAGCCGACAATGGCCGAGCGCAGCGTGTTGGACAGCGCCAGACCCGGAAGCGGCTGCACCACGCCGGTGGAGGCGATGGTGATCAGCCGGCCCCACTTCTGCTGGCGCATCGCCGGCAGCAGCCGGTTGGCGATGCGGATCGGCGAGAGCACGATGCGCTGGAACCAGGTGACGAGGTCCTCCTCCTTCATCTCCAGCGCGGTGCAGGTCGGCGGGCCGCCATGGTTCAGCACCAGGATGTCCACCCCGCCCAGCGCGGCCACGGCCGCGTCGGCCAGCCGGTCCATCTGCGCGCCCTCGGCCACGTCGGCGGTGATGCCCACCGCCTTCGGCGCGCCGGCCGCCTTCAGCTCCCCGGCCACGCGGTCCAGGCTCGCCTGGTTGCGGCCGGAGATGGCGATCGCAACGCCCTCCGCCGCCAGCGCGTCGGCCACCGAGCGGCCAAGCCCCTTGGAAGCCCCCATCACCAGGGCGCGACGCCCCTGCAGACCCAGATCCATGGTTCCGCTCCTCTTCCCTTGCTGGCTAAGGGGGCGGACCGTGAACCCTTCCCCTCCCCCTGGCAAGACGCCGCCCGGCGATTAAGCTGGGCTTGAGGCACAAAGGGAGGACGACCCACCATGGACGCGATGGCCTTCGGCAACGCCCGGATTCCGGCAGAGAGACGCCCCGCATGAGCAAGCCCGTCATCCTGCTCACCCGCCGCTTCCCCGATGCCGTGGAGGCCCGCGCCCAGCGCGACTACGTCACCGTTCCCAACCCGGCCGACACGCCGATGACCGGCGACGAGATCGTGGCCGCCGCGACCGACAGCGCCGCCGCCGGCCTGCTCTGCGCCGCCGGGGACGCGCTGAACGCCGAGACCATCGCCCGCCTGCCGGATAGCGTGCGGATCATCGCCACCTTCAGCGTCGGCACCGACCATATCGACCTGCCGGCGGCCGCCGCGCGCGGCATCCTGGTGACCAACACGCCGGACGTGCTGAGCGTCGCCACCGCCGAGATCGCCATGCTGCTGATCCTGACGGCGGCCCGGCGCGGCGGCGAGGCGGAGCGGATGGTGCGCGCCCGCGAATGGACGGGCTGGGCGCCGACGCAGCTCATGGGCGTCACGCTGGAAGGCAAGCGGCTAGGCATCCTCGGCATGGGGCGGATCGGCCAGGCGCTGGCGCGAATGGCGCGCGGCTTCGGCATGGAGATCCACTACCGCAACCGCAACCGGCTCTCCGCGGCCGAGGAACAGGGCGCGGTCCATCATGCCGAGGACGCGAAGTTCCTCGGCAATATCGACGTGCTCTCCATGCACATCCCGGGCGGCGCGGCGACGCGGAACTGGCTCAATGCCGAGCGCATCGCCATGCTGCCCAAGGGGGCGATCGTGGTGAACACCGGCCGCGGCACCACGGTGGACGATGCCGCGCTCTGCGCCGCGCTGGCCTCCGGCCACCTGCGGGCGGCAGGGCTGGACGTCTTCGCGGGCGAGCCGAACATCTACGAGGGCTATCACACCACGCCCAACCTGGTGCTGCTGCCGCATCTGGGCAGCGCAACGGTGGAGACGCGGGACGCCATGGGCTTCCGCTGCCTGGACAACCTGGACGCCGTACTGCTGCGGAACGCTGCGCCGCTGCACCCCGTCGCCTGAGGCGGGGCCCGGCGCGGCCACCGCGCCGGGCTCAGCGCAGCCAGGCGCCAATCAGCCGGTCGGCGTTCTCCGCCACCCGCGCCGCCGGCCCGCCGGCACCGAACAACTGGCCGGAGACGAAGGCGCCCTCGATCAGCAGCAGCAGCCCATCGCCCAGCGCCTCGGGGTCGCGGGCGCCCATCTCCGCCGCCATGGCGCGCAGCCGCCGGCGCAACTCGCGCTTATGAGCCTCGCTCACCAGCCGCGCGGGATGGCCAGACGCCGGATATTCCACCGCCGCGTTGGTCAGGCCGCAGCCGCGATAGCCCTTGGTGGCGGCCCGCTCGCCAAGCGGGCGCAGGAAGGCGACGATCTGGGCGCGCGGATCGCCGGGATGCGCCGCCACAGCGGCATCGAAGCGCTGCCAGAACTGCCCCTCGTAGTCGCGCAGGTAGCAGGCGGCCAGTTCATCCTTGGAGGAAAAGCTGCGATACAGGCTGGGCTTGGTGACGCCGGCGCGGGAGACGATCTCGTCCACGCCCACCGCGCGGATGCCCAGCCGGTAGAACAGCTCGGCGGCGGCTTCGCGGATGCGGGCAGCGGCGGGGAGCGGCTTGGCGGAGGTCGTGGACATGTGGCGCAGAAAGATCCTTGACGATGTTACTGACCGGTACGTACGCTAGCCCCGAAACGTACCGGTCAGTCACATGAACATAGGCATCGTCCGGCCGCTTGGCCAGAAATACGCGTTCGTCGTCGTCGCGGTGGTCTTCCTGGCGCTACTGGCCTCGGCCGGGCTGCGCTCGACCCCTGGCGTGCTGATCCTGCCGCTGGAGGACGCCTTCGGCTGGAGCCGCAGCACCATCGCCTTCTCGGCGGGGCTCGGCATCTTCCTCTATGGCCTGGTGGGCCCCTTCGCGGCGGCGCTGATGGCCAGCCTCGGCCTGCGCCGGACGGTGCTCGGCGCGCTGGCGCTGATGTCGGCCTCCACCGCTGCCAGCGCCTTCATGAGCCAGCCCTGGCAGCTCGTGCTGAGCTGGGGCGTGCTCTCCGGCATGGGCTCCGGAGCGGTGGCGCTGGTACTGGGCGCCACGGTGGTGAACCGGTGGTTCGTGAAGAACCGCGGCCTGATGATGGGCCTGCTGACCGCCAGCACCGCGACCGGCACCCTGATCTTCCTGCCGCTGCTGGCCGCGCTGGCGGAAGCCGGGGGGTGGCGCCCCGTCGTGCTGACGGTCTCCGTCGCCACGGCGGCGGTCATTCCGCTAGTCTGGTGGCTGGTGCCGGAGAGGCCAGCCTCGGTCGGACTGGTGCCCTATGGTGCCGCGCCGGGCAGCACCGTGCCGCAGCAGCCGGCCGCCGGCCTGCTCGCCGCCGCCTTCGGCAGCCTGAAGCGCGCCTCCCGCACCCGCACCTTCTGGTATCTCTTCGCCACCTTCTGGATCTGCGGCTTCACCACCAACGGGCTGGTCGGCACGCATCTGATCGCCCTCTGCGGGGACATGGGCATCCCCGAGGTGCGGGCCGCCGGGCTGCTGGCGCTGATGGGCGTCTTCGACCTCATCGGCACCACCCTCTCCGGCTGGCTCACCGACCGCTACGACCCGCGCAAGCTGCTCTTCTTCTATTACGGGCTGCGCGGCCTCTCGCTGATCTACCTGCCCTATTCCGACTTCTCGCTCTATAGCCTCAGCCTCTTCGCCGTGTTCTACGGACTGGACTGGATCGCCACCGTGCCGCCCACGCTGCGCCTGGCTACCGAGGCTTTCGGCGAGCGGGACGCGCCGGTGATCTTCGGCTGGGTTGCGGCGGGCCACCAGGTCGGCGCGGCCAGCGCGGCCTTCCTGGGCGGCGTGCTGCGTGACACCCAGGGCGACTATCTCGGCATGTTCATCCTGGCCGGGGCGACCGGGCTGGTGGCGGCGGGGCTTTCGCTCGCCATCCGTCGCGGCGCGGTGACGGCTCCCGCCCTCGCCTGAGCAGCGCTCCCGCTGGACAGGGCGGCGCGCCCCACCCACCATGCGCCGCCCGAAGGGAGAGAAGCACAGGCCCATGCAGTTCGACTTTGACAAGCTGAGCGTCGCCGAGCGCTACAAGCTACTGACCTCCACCGTCGTGCCGCGGCCAATCGCCTGGGTGGTGACGCAGGACGCGGCCGGAGTGGTCAACGCGGCCCCCTTCTCCTTCTTCAATGCCTTCTCCAGTGATCCGGCGATCATCGGCGTCAGCGTCGGCGGCTCGCCGCGCGTGCCGGGCGACAAGGACACGCTGGCGAACATCAAGGCCACCGGGCAGTTCGTCGTCTGCCTCGTCTCCGAAGCCACGGCGGAAGCCATGAACATCACCGCCATCGACATGCCGCCCGAGGTGGACGAACTGGCGGAGGCGGGCCTGACGCCGGTGCCAAGCCGCATGGTCAAGCCACCCCGCATCGCCGAGAGCCCGGTCGCCATGGAGTGCGAGACCTTCCAGCTCGTGCCGCTCGGCGGCAACACGCTGGTGCTCGGCCGTGTCCTGGCAATGGAACTGCGGGACGACTGCATCGCCGATCCCGCCAAGCTCTACATCGACTCGCCGCGCATGGAGCTGCTCGGCCGCATGCACGGCCGCGGCTGGTATGTCCGCACAACCGACCGCGTGGAGATCCCCCGCATCAGCTGGGACAAGTGGCAGGCCCGCAAGGCCGGGAAGCCGGACTGAAGCCGCCCGGGAGCGGTCGGCGGGGCGGGCTCAGCGCTGGCGGAACAGGCTGAGCGCCACCAGGCCGACGACGGCCGCGCCGAGGCCATGCAGCGCGAAGTGCCAGGCCGTGGCTGTTGCGCTGACCAGCATGAGCAGGAGAAGGTCCCCCACCGGGATCAGCAGCGTTGCCGTCAGCAGGACCGCAACGGCGCGGCGCCCGGCGAAAACGGCGAGCGCGGCGACGTCAGGGCGGTGCTCGACAGCATGGCGAAGGAAGGGACGCTCAATCCGGACTGGTCCAGCCGGACGATCGAGGTGATGAACAAGGCCGATCTTCTCGGCGGTATCGGGAAGGTGTCCCTCCGCCCCGGTATGGTCGCCGTCTCTGCGCTGACGGGCGAGGGTCTGCCCGATCTCAAGAAGGCCATCGACAGCCGCCTCGGCGAAGGCATGGTCGTGGTGGGCTATGACATCCCGACCTCGGATGGCGCGCAGCTGGCCTGGCTCTACGAACATGGCGAGATCGTCGGCCGGCAGGATGGGGAGAGCGCCATCCACGTCACCGTCCGGCTGCGGCCGCAGGACCGCGCGCGCTTCGCGCAGCAGGCTTCCCCGCCGCACTGAGCGGGTCAAAGCGCAGGAGATGGAAGAACCCGCTCCTGCACCCTCCGCTTGCCTGCGGTCAGTCGCCGATGGCGCGCAGGCGCGGCTTCCGGTTGGCCGCGATCAGCTCCTCGTAGACCGAGACATAGTCCTCGGCCATGCGGCGGGCGGTGAAGCGCTGCTCGAAACGGGCGCGCACCTTGCCGCGGCCCAGGCCTGGGATGCGGCCGATGGCGGCCACCGCCTCATCCTCGTTCTCGACGATGAAGCCGGTCAGCCCGTCCTCCATCACCTCCGGCACGGAGCCGCGGCGGAAGGCGATCACTGGCGTGCCGCAGGCCATCGCCTCGATCATCACCAGGCCGAAGGGCTCCGGCCAGTCGATCGGGAAGAGCAGCGCATGGGCGCCGGAGAGGAATTCCGGCTTCTGGTCGTCGTTGATCTCGCCGATGTATTCGACATGCGACTGCGCCATCAGCGGGGCGATCTCGCGCTCGTAGTAGGCGCGGTCCGCGTCGTCGATCTTGGCGGCGACCTTCAGCTTCACCCCGGCGCGGGCGGCGATGCGGATGGCCTTGTCCAGCCCCTTCTCCGGCGAGACGCGGCCGAGGAAGGCGAAGTATTTCTGCTCCACCGGCTGCGGCGTCAGCCGGTCCTTCGGCATGCCATGCAGCACGGTGCGCACCCAGTTCAGGCGCGGGATGGGGAGGCGCTGGTGGTCGGAGATCGAGACGAAGGGCGTGTGCCCATAAGTCTCGTAGATCATCTTGAATTCCGGCAGGTCGAGCCGACCATGCAGAGTGGTGAGGAACGGCGTGCGCTGCCGGTCCAGCAGGCCGAGCGGGAAGTAGTCGATATGGGAGTGGATCACGTCGAACTCGTCCGCGCGCTGCGCGACCTGCTCGACCATCTTCATGTAATGGGCGACCCAGTCCTTCACGCTGGGGTCGAGGCGCAGGGCCTGGTCGCGCATGGCGGCCAGCTTCGCCGCGGTGACGGAGTCGCCGCTGGCGAACAGCGTCACCTCATGGCCCATCGCGACCAGTTCCTCGGTCAGCGAGGAGACGACCCGTTCGGTGCCGCCGTAGAGCTTCGGCGGAACAGCCTCGAAGAGCGGCGAGATTTGCGCGATGCGCATGAAGTTCGACCCCTTTTTCCCGGCAGGCCGGAAGTTTTACTTGAGGCAGGCGGGCAGGAACTTGCTGGTATTCAAGACTGCCTATATCTATGATGAACATACAAATTGAATATGGCGAAATGTAGGCTGCCGTGACTGCAACCCACACGCCTGTGAAATCCCCGCTTCTCTATCTGCTCGGCTATGCCCTGCACCACAAGGCCGGGTATGCGCTGGTGTTCGGCGCGGTGCTGGCGGCGGTGGTCTGCGCGGTCTCCACGCAATACGGGCTGAAGCACCTGATCGACATCCTCGCGCAGGGGCCGGCAACGGCGCAGGGCGTCTGGCCTGCCTTCTTCCTGCTCTGCGCCCTGATCGCGGCGGACAACCTGCTCTGGCGGGTGGGCGGCTGGGCGGCAACGCGCGCCTTCACCGCCGTCGGCGGCGAGATCCGGCGCGACCTCTTCACCCATCTGGCCGGCCATAGCCCGGGCTACTTCGCCGACCGCCTGCCCGGTGCCCTGGCGGCGCGCATCTCCGCCACCGCCCAGGCGGCCTTCTCGGCGCAGAACACACTGGCCTGGAGCGTCGTGCCACCGGCGGCGGCGGTGTTCAGCGCCATCCTTTTCACCGGCGCCATCCATCCGGGCCTGGCCGTGGCGCTCGCGGTGCTGGCACTGGGCATCGGGATGGTGATGCACCGGCTCGCCCGGCGGGGCACGGCGCTGCACCGGACCCATGCCAGCCGCGCCGCCACGGTGGATGGCGAACTAGTGGACGTGGTCAGCAACATTCCGGTGGTGCGCGCCTTCGGCGCCACGCTGCGCGAGAAGCAGCGCATCGCCGGTGTCGTGCAGGCCGAGATCGGCGCCCACCGCCGCAGCCTCTACTACATGGAGAAGCTGCGCCTCATCCATGCCGTGCTGACCGTGCTGCTGACCGGGGCCACTCTCGCCGCCGGGCTTGGCCTCTGGCAGCACGGCCATGCCTCGGTCGGCGACGTGGCGCTGCTGGCCAGCCTTTCCCTCACCATCCTGCACGGCACGCGGGACATCGCAGTGGCGCTGGTGGATCTGACCCAGCAGATGGCGCGGCTCGAGGAGGCGCTCGGTGCGCTGCTGGTGCCGCATGCGCTCGAGGCTCGTCCCGGCGCCGTGCCGCTGCGCCGCGGCCCAGGCGCCGTGCGGTTTGAGGCGGTGCACTTCGCCTATCCCGACCGTCCCTCGCTGCTGGACGGTTTCGACCTCACCGTGGAGCCTGGGCAGCGCGTCGGGCTGGTGGGCTTCTCCGGCGCCGGCAAGTCCACCGTGCTGGCGTTGCTGCAACGGTTCCACGACCCCGATTCGGGCCGCGTGCTGGTGGATGGGCAGGACCTGCGCGACGTCACGCCGGACAGCCTCCACGAGGCCCTGGCGGTGGTGCCGCAGGACACCGCCCTCTTCCACCGGACCGTGCTGGAGAACATCCGCTATGGCCGCCCCGAGGCCACCGACGAGGAGGTGCTGCGTGCGGCCGAGATGGCGCAGTGCCGCGGCTTCATCGAGGCGTTGCCGGAGGGCTTCGAGACCCTTGTCGGCAATCGCGGCGTGAAGCTCTCGGGTGGGCAGCGCCAGCGCCTCGCCATCGCCCGCGCGCTGTTGAAGGACGCACCGATTCTCCTGCTGGACGAGGCGACCTCGGCGCTGGACAGCGAGAGCGAGCGCGCCATCCAGGCGGCGCTGGACCGGCTGATGCGGGGCCGCACCGTCATTGCGATCGCGCATCGCCTTTCGACCCTGCAAAATTTCGACAGAATCATCGTCATGAATCACGGCCGGATCGTCGAGGATGGCGCGCCTGCCGAACTGGCCCGCCGCCTCGGCCCCTATCGGGAATTGCTGCGCCAGCAGCAGGCCGGCCACGCGCCGGAGCTGCCGGAGGCGGCCTGAAGAGGAACGGCGCGCATGTCGCGACTGGTCGTGGTTTCCAACCGCGTCGCCCCCATCACTGAGGGTGAGCCGACCGCCGGCGGCCTCGCGGCGGGCGTGATGGACGCGCTGCGCCACAGCGGCGGCCTGTGGTTCGGCTGGTCCGGCCAGACGGTGCCCGATGCGCTGGTGCCGCCCGACACCCTTCTCCCCGGCCTGCCGCCCGCCGTCGCTCGCAGCGGGCCAGTGACGCTCTACACCACCGACCTGACGCAGCGCGACTACAACGACTACTATCGCGGCTTCTCCAACGGCACGCTCTGGCCGGTGCTGCACTACCAGACTGGCCTCGCCCGCTTCGAGCATGGCGAATTCGAGGGCTACCGCCGGGTCAATGCGCATTTCGCCCGCCACCTCGCCGCTCTGGTGGCGCCGGACGACGTCATCTGGGCGCATGACTACCACCTGATGTGCCTGGCCGAATCGCTGCGCGCGGCGGGCCTGCGCAACCGCATCGGCCTCTTCCTGCACACGCCCTTTCCCGCCCCCGCCGTGCTGACCACCGTGCCCGTGCATGCCGAGCTGGTGCGCGCCCTCTGCCAGTACGACCTGATCGGCTTCCAGACGGAGGGCGATCGCCGCGCCTTCGCCGACTACATCCGCTACGAGCTTGGCGGCGAGGAACTGCCCGGCGGTATCCTGCTGGCGCATGGGCGGCAGATCAGGACCGGTGTCTATCCCATCGGCGTGCAGGTCGAGGCGCTGCGGGCCGAGGCCCAGGCCAGCGAGCCGGAACCCATGGCGGCGCTGCGCTCCGGCCTTGGCGACCGCTCCCTGATCATCAGCGTGGAACGGCTCGACTACTCCAAGGGGCTGCGCCAGCGCTTCGCCGCCTATGAGCGCTTCCTCGCCACCCACACGGCCTGGCACCGCCGCGTGGAGTACGTCCAGATCGCGCCGCCCTCGCGCTCCGATGTCGAGGCCTATCAGGCCATCCGCCGCGAGCTGGAAGGCGAGGCCGGGCGCATCAACGGGCGCTTCGCAGAGTTGGACTGGATGCCGTTGCGCTATCTCAACCGCGGCTTTCCGCGCCGGCAGCTCATGCCGCTCTATGCGGCGGCGCAGGTCGGGTTGGTGACGCCGCTGCGCGATGGCATGAATCTCGTCGCCAAGGAGTATGTGGCGGCGCAGGACCCGCAGGACCCGGGCGTTCTGGTGCTCTCGCGCTTTGCCGGCTCCGCGCGCGAGCTGGACGCCGCACTGCTGGTGAACCCTCATGACGAGGCCGCCGTGGCCGCCGCGCTGAACAACGCGCTCGCCATGCCGCTGGAGGAGCGGCGGGAACGCCATGCCGCCATGCTGCGCGTCATGCAGCACAACACTTTGGACCGCTGGCGAGACCGCTTCGTGGCGGATCTGCATGACTTGGAGGCCGCTGAAGGAGCCGCCTGAGCGAGCTCTGCAGGACGCGCCAGGGCACCCGGCCGCCCCGGGCGACGCGCGCGTCCGAGATGCGGAAAAAGCCACGCATTACGGCGGATACACATAGCACTCTGGAATTCACGGCTTCGGGAGGGCAAATTGGCGGCATGCGCATCTATCTCGCCGGCCCTGACGTGTTCCTGCCCAATGCTGGCGAGATCGCCGCCGCGAAAAAGGATATCTGCGCGCGTCACGGCGCTGTCGGCGTTTTCCCGACCGACCCCGTCGCGGACCACGCGGCGGATGCCGCCGACGAGCGCTACCTGGAGATCTATCTGCGGAACGAGGCGCATATCCGCCAGAGCGATGCCCTGATTGCCAACCTCACGCCCTTCCGCGGCCCCTCCGCCGATGCTGGAACCGTTTATGAACTAGGCTTCATGCGCGCACTCGGGCGCCCAATCAGTGGTTATGCCAACACGACCAAGCATTTCGCCGAACGCACACGGAACTTTCTGGGGGATGCCGCCCGGCAAGGCGCCGATGGCGTCTGGGTGGATGCCGAGGGGCTGAGCCTTGAGGATTTCGGCCGGCACGACAACCTGATGATCGATGGCGGCATCGTTGCCGCCGGTGGCCTGCTGATCACCCGCGAGGTGCCGGACCACCTGCGCTGGACCGACCTCGCCGCCTTCGAGGCCTGCGTGGCGGCGATGGTGCAGCGGATGCGCGGCGCCGCCTGATCCCGGCGGGGTGGTACGAGCGAGGCGCCGAAGCGTCCTTCGCAAGCCCGGCCGATTGCGGCACCTTGCAAACGCCCATGCACGATACCGCCCCCTCCTCGGCCTTCGCGCCGCTCCGGCACGCCACCTTCCGCAACCTCTGGACTGCCAGCCTGGCCAGCAATACCGGCATGTGGGTCCAGAACACCGGTGCTGGCTGGCTGATGACCAGCCTCGACCCTTCGCCGCTGATGGTCAGCCTGGTGCAAGCCGCCTCGATGCTTCCGGTCTTCCTGCTGGCTCTTCCGACGGGCGCGCTCGCCGACATCGTGGACCGGCGCCGTTACCTCATCTTCGCGCAGAGCTGGATGTGCCTCATGGGGCTCGCGCTCTGTGTGCTCACCGCCACCGGGCTGCTCGGCCCCTGGGGTCTGCTGGCGCTCACCTTTGGCATCGGCGCCGGCAGCGCGATGAACTTCCCGGCTTGGGCCGCCACCACGCCGGAGCTGGTGCCACGGGCCGATCTCACCCAGGCCATCGTGCTCAATGGCATTGGCTTCAACCTGGCGCGGGCGGTCGGGCCGGCGCTGGGCGGCTTCGTCATTGGCCTCGCGGGTACGCAGGCGGCCTTCGCCTTCAACGCCGCCTGCTTCCTGGTGCTGATCCTGGCGCTGGTGGCCTGGCGACGGGAGGAGGCGCCGCGCACCCTGCCGAAGGAGCATTTCCTCTCCGCCATGCGCGCGGGAATGCGCTTCGTGGCCGCCTCCCCGGCGCTGCGGCGGATCATCCTGCGGGCGGTGGTGTTCTTCTTCTTCGGATCGGCCATGTGGGGGCTGCTGCCCCTGGTGGTGCGGGAGCGGCTGGGCCTTGGCCCTGAGGCCTTCGGAATGTTGCTGGCGGCGATGGGAGTAGGCGCCGTGGCCGGCGGGCTGCTGCTGCCGCGCCTGCGGGCGCGGGTGAGCCGGGGGGATCTGGTCGTGCTCGCGTCGCTGATCGCCGCCGCCGCACTCTTGCTGCTGGGCCTGGGTCGCCACTGGGCGCCGGTCGGGCTCGGCATGCTGCTCTACGGCAGCGCCTGGATCAGCGCCTCCAGTACCCTGCAGGCGGCGGCGCAGATGGTGGCACCGGCCTGGGTGCGGGCGCGGGCCATCGGCATCTATCAGCTCTCCTTCTTCGGCGCCCTGGCCTTCGGCTCGGCCCTGGCGGGCTGGCTCGGCACCATCATCGGCGTGCACTGGGCGCTCCTGGGCTTCGGCGGCGCCGGCGGCGTGGCCGCGCTGGTCATGCGACCTTGGGCGCTGGACGCCGATGTACCCGCGGACGCCCCGGCGACCCTGGCGCCGCGCCCGGAGGAGCCGGCGCCGGAGATCGCTCCCCTCCTGGCACAGGACCGTGGCCGCCTGCTGGAGGTGGTCCGCTATCACATCCGGCCGCAGGACCGCGCCACCTTCCTGGCCGCCATGGCGCATGTCCGCTGGGCGCGGCTGCGCAGCGGCGCGCTGAACTGGCGGCTCTATGAGGACATCGCGCACCCCGAACGCTGGGTGGAGCTCTGGTCCGTGGAGAACTGGCACGAGCATCTACGCGAGCAGAGCCGGCTCGTGCCCGAGGACCATGCCGCCATCGCCCGCGCCGCTGCGCTGCATCAGGGCGAAACCGGACCGAAGGCGGTGCGCTACATTCACCAGCTTCCCTGAGAGGGGTCAGCTTCTCCGGGCGCACGGCAACCTGGACTTGTGCGTGGCGTTTCCCGGGTCAGACAGGAGGATTAGTGATGGCTTCCCTTCACCGCACCCGCAACGACCTTGGCGAGAACATCAAGAAGGTTTCGGTGAACGTGCTGAACGGCACCCTGACCGATATGATCGACCTGACCAACGCCGTCCGCATGGCGCACTGGACCATGAAGGGCCCGAACTTCATTGGCCTGCACCAGATGCTGGAGCAGTTCTACAACGAACTCTTCGCCACGGCGGACGACGTGGCGGAGCGCCTGGTGCAGCTTGGCGGCACGCCGGACGGTACCAGCCAGATCGTCGCCGAGAAGTCTCGCCTCGCGCCCTATTCGCAGCAGACGACCTACACGCTGGACCATGTGAAGGAGCTGGCGGATCGCTTCGCCAACCTGGGCAAGTCGGTTCGCGAGGGCATCGACAGCACCGATGACGCTGGCGACGCAGACACGGCCGACCTGCTGACCGGCCTCTCGCGCGACCTCGACAAGAAGCTGTGGATGCTCGAAGCGCATCTCCAGGAGAAGTGAGTGCCAGGAGGGAGGGCAGGCCCCTCCCTCGCCGCTTGGGGTTGCGGCCCCCACCCCCCTTTGGCTAGTTTGCCCGCCAGGGGTGTGAACAAGACATGAACGATCTCTTCGGCGGCCGCGCGGCCAAGGCCCAAGGCGGTGCGACCTACTCGGCCAAGGACATTGAGGTACTGGAGGGGCTGGAGCCCGTCCGGCGCCGTCCAGGCATGTATATTGGCGGCACTGATGAGAACGCGCTGCACCATTTGGCCGCCGAGGTGCTGGACAACGCCATGGATGAGGCGGTGGCCGGCCATGCCGACCGCATCGAGGTGACGCTGGAGGCCGGGAACTACCTGACCATCCGCGACAATGGCCGCGGCATCCCGACCGACCCGCACCCGAAGTTTCCCAAGCTCTCAGCGCTGGAGGTGATCCTCACCACCCTCCACTCCGGCGGCAAGTTCTCGGCAAGGCCTATGACACCTCGGGCGGCTTGCACGGCGTCGGTAGCTCGGTGGTGAATGCCCTGGCCGAGCGGCTGGAAGTGGAGGTGGCGCGTGACCGCACCCTGTTCACCCAGGCCTACTCGCGCGGAAAGCCGCTGGCCAAGCTGAAGAACGCGGGCGCGGTTCACAATCGCCGCGGCACCACCATCCGCTTCAAGCCGGACCCCGAGATCTTCGGCCCGCTGCAGTTCTCCGCCCCCCGGCTGTTCCGCCTCTGCCGCTCCAAGGCCTACCTGTTCCGCGGCGTCGAGATCCGCTGGTCCTGCGACCCGACCCTGATCCCCAAGGGGCAGGAGACGGAGACGCCGGCCCAGGCCACGCTGCACTTCCCGGGCGGGCTCTCGGACTTCCTGGCCGCCGCCGTGGAGGGCCGCAGCTCTGTCATTCCCTCACCCTGGGCCGGCGAAGTGACCTTCCCGCAAGGCGCGGGGCGCGCCGAATGGGCCGTGACCTGGCTGGAGCAGGGCGAAGGCTTCCTGCACACCTATGCCAACACCATCCCGACGCCGCAGGGCGGCACGCACGAGACCGGCCTGCGCGCCGCCCTGGTGAAGGGCCTGCGCGCCTATGGCGAGCTGAAGAAGGAGAAGCGCGCCGCCAACGTCACCGCCGAGGACCTGTTTGGCGGGCTGGCGGGGATGCTCTCCGTCTTTGTCCGGGAACCGCAGTTCCAGGGCCAGACCAAGGACAAGCTGACCAGCCCTGAGGCCTCCCGCCTCGTCGAGGCCGGGCTGCGCGACCATTTCGACCACTGGCTGGCGGGTGACCCAGGCCGCGCCGACAACCTGCTGGCCTATGCCATCGAGCGGGCTGAGGACCGCATCCGCCGCCGTGAGCAGAAGGACACGCCGCGTAAGACGGCGACTCGCCGCCTTCGCCTTCCCGGCAAGCTGGCCGACTGCTCGCGCGAGGCTGCCGAGGGCACCGAGCTGTTCCTGGTGGAGGGCGACTCGGCCGGCGGCTCGGCCAAGCAGGCGCGCGACCGCGAGACCCAGGCCGTGCTGCCCCTGCGCGGCAAGATCCTGAACGTTGCCTCGGCCAGCGCCGACAAGCTGCGGCAAAACCAGGAGCTGAAGGATCTCATCGAGGCGCTGGGCTGCGGTGCCGGCGACCGCTTCGACCCGAAGCGCCTGCGCTATGGCCGCGTCGTCATCATGACCGACGCGGATGTCGACGGCGCCCATATCGCCGCGCTGCTGATGACCTTCTTCTACAAGGAGCTGCCGGAGCTGGTGCGGCAGGAGCGTGTCTATCTGGCGCAGCCGCCGCTCTATCGCCTCGCGACCGCGGGCAAGACCGTCTACGCGATGGATGATGCGGAGCGCGAGAAGCTGCTGAAGAAGGCCTTCAAGCCCAACCAGCGGGTGGAAGTCAGCCGGTTCAAGGGCCTGGGCGAAATGCCTCCCGCCTCGCTGAAGGAAACCACGATGGACCCGCGCAAGCGGACCCTGCTGAAGGTGGTGCTGCCGGCGGAGGAGCGTGCCTCGACCGCTGAGCTGATCGAGGCGCTGATGGGGCGGAAGCCGGAGCTGCGCTTCCGCTTTATCCAGGAGAATGCCGCACGGCTGGAGCTGGAGGCGGTCGACGCCTGATCGTTCAGGCGCCGGCCATCGCCGGGAGAGCGGTGCCGCCGCGCCGGCCCCAGGGCGTCATCGCCGATAGGGCTGGCAGCGGTGAGTGGCGTGCCGTCAGCACCGGGCGGCCGATCACCTCCGACAACAGATCGGCCAGCCGGCGCCCCATCACACCCTGTCCCGGATCGCCGCCGAGGCGCAGCACACCCCCCGGCGCCAGGGCCTCCGTGAGCCTCGCCAGCAGGGGGGTGGCCTCAGGAAGATGGGCAGCATCCAGCACCGCCTGGCCCAGCATGGCCCGGCCCGGCGTTCCGTATTCCGGCAGATGGATTGCCTGAAGCGGCGCATAGCTGGCCGCCACCTCAACCACCTGCTGCAGCCCCTCGCATTCCGCATCCAGGAGAAGGACGGCCGTATCCGCACCCGCCGCGGTCAGTGCGGCTGGCCATCCAGGCTGGCGGGGGTCCAGCACCAGAAGTTGGACAGGACGCGGGGCAGTTTCGGCGATCTCGGTCATGGTGCGGTTCTTCCTTCTGGAATGCGTTCATTATCCCCGGGTTTGCTAAAGAAACGGTTGATGCGCCCGTCCGATGGAGTCATCGGCAGCGTCCGGCAAATGCTGGCGTCCACAAGGCTTGCTCCCACGCGGCGGAGCCGCCATTCCCGCTTCACCATGCCCCCTGCTGCCCATGCATGATCTCGCCGAGGCCGCGCTGCTGGCCCTGCGGCTGATCGGCGGCGCCGATCCGGAACTCGGCCAGATCGTGCTGCTCTCGCTCCGGATCTCCGGCAGCGCGGCGCTGCTCGCCTTCGCCCTTGGCCTGCCGCTGGCCCTGATGCTGGCGCTCGGCCGGTTCCCGGGGCGCGGCGCCTTGTTGGTGGGGGTGAACGCGGCCCTTGGTCTCCCGCCGGTGGTGGTCGGCCTGATCTGCTATCTCGCCCTGTCGCGCAGCGGCCCCTTCGGCTGGCTGGGCTGGCTGTTCCAGCCCTCCGGCATGGTGCTGGCGCAAACCATCCTCGCCCTGCCGATCGTCGTGGCGCTGGCCCACCGTGTGCTGGCGCCGCTCTGGGCGGAGATCGGCGATCCGCTGCGCATTGATGGCGCCGGGCCGGCGCAGTGCGGCTGGCAGTTGCTGCGCCTCGGGCGGGCTGCTTTCGGCACGGTGCTGCTGGCCGCCTTCGGGCGTGCCATCGCGGAGGTTGGCGCGATCCTGATCGTCGGCGGCAACATCCGCGGCGAGACGCGCACGATGACCACGGCCATTGCCCTGGAGACGCAGAAGGGCGACCTGCCCCTGGCCCTCGCGCTGGGAAGCATCCTCCTGCTGATCTGCCTGGCCATCAGTGCCATCACGCTGCGGCTCGAACGCCGCGGCTGATGTCGTGCGAGAATCTTCCCGCCGCCGCAGGCCAGGACTACGCTCGGTGCCAGGGAGTGGCCGCCAGGCCAAGAGGAGACCGAATCCGATGCAACGCCGCCTGTTCCTGGGCGCCGCCGCCGGCGCGCTTGCCCTGCCCTACCTGGCCCGTGCGCAGGCCTTGCCGAAGATCACCATCGGCATGTCCGGCTGGACCGGCTTCGCTCCACTGACCCTGGCGGAGGAGGCCGGCCTCTTCAAGGCGAACGGCGTCGAGGTCGAGACGCGCTTCGTGCCGCAGCGGGAACGCAATCTCGCGCTCGCCTCCGGCGCGTTGAACTGCGTCGTCACCACAGTGGACACCATGATCCTGTGGGGCAGCACCATGCCGCTGGTGCAGGTGCTGGTGCTCGACCGCTCGCATGGTGGCGACGGCATCGCCGTGCGGCCTTCGATCGGCGGCTGGCCGGACCTGAAGGGCAAGACGCTCGCCGTGGATGGCCCGGGCACCACCCCCTATTTCGTGCTGGCCTACATGCTCCGGGAGAACGGCCTCTCCATCAAGGACGTGCAGACCGCCTCCCTGGCGCCACAGCCCGCCGCGCAGGCCTTTGTCGCCGGGCAGTTCGACGGCTGCTCGACCTATGAGCCCTATCTCTCCCAGGTGCGCGCGATGGGCGCCGACAAGGGCAAGATCCTCGCCACCACGCTGGACTATCCCTGCGTGGTGGACACGCTCGCCTTCCAGCCGGACTTCGTGGCGAAGAACGGCGCGGCGGTGAAGGCGGTGGTGCAGGGCTGGTACGATGCGCTGGCGATGATCGGCAAGGAGCCGGACAAGGCCTATGCCATCATGGGCAAGCGGGTGAACCAAAGCGGCGAGGCCTTCAAGGCCAGCGCCGAGTTCATCGAGTGGATGGATCAGGCGAAGAACCGCGCCTATGCGGCGGACGGGCTGCCGCAGTTCATGCAGAAGGCGCTGGAGGTGCAGAAGGAGGCCGGCGTCCTGCGCCAGTCCCCGGACCTCCCGAAGCTGCTGAACACCAGCTTTCTCGGCTGAGGTCCATGGAGGCGCCCGGCCGGCTCCGCGAGCCGGCCGGACACAGCATCAGAAGGCGACGCTCAGGCCGACATGGAAGGCATCGTAGCCGCGCTCGCCATTGAGATAGCTGATGTTGGCGCGCACCGGGGTGGTGGTGCCGAGCACGGCGAAGAGGCCATATTCCTGCCAGCTCTTCACCGCCAGGTCGTCACCAGCCATGCGGGTGTCCACGAAGGAGGCGCCGAGAAGCACCGGCAGGTTGGCCAGCAGGCCGACTGGTCGCGAGATCGAGGCGCCGTTGCGGTAGTAGGCGTTCTGCAGGTCATAGGCCAGGTCGTAGTCGCTGACCTTCAGCGGCTTGGTCTCGTAGTAGCCGATGGTGTTGCCGATCCCGAGCACGAAATCGTTCGGCAGCGCCAGGCGCAGGTCGCTGGTCACCGAGCCGCCATAGGCCTGGCCGACCGAGCCCACCTCGGAGGAGCCGGCGGCGCCGATGCGAAGCTGTGGCGTCAGCGCCCAGCGAACGGAGGGGCCCTTCAGCACCGGCACACGCAGGCCGATGCCGGCCGAGCCGAGATAGGAATAGGCGCCGCTGGTATCCGTCAGGCTCAGCGGGACGTTCAGGAACAGCTCCACGCCGTCCTGGCCGAAGGTGTAGGAGACGGCGAGCGGCAGGCTCCAGACATTGGTGTCGAAATCGCGCGTCTGCTGCCGCGTGTAATCGCCGCCCACGCTGAAGTGCCAGCCCGCCGCGCGCGGCTCCATCCGGCCGAGGTCGCCCGGCAGCAGGGTGCCGGCGGCATAGTCGGCCATCACCGACTGGCCCTGCAACGAGGCCGGATTGCCGGCCACCGGGTCGGCGGTGGTGGTGGAGACAATGGTGTCGTAGATCTTGCGCAGTTCTTCGGTGTTGCCGTTGCCCTTGGCGAAGTCCTCAAGCTGGCGGCGCGATGCGGCCAGGCTGCCCGCATCGAACACCTGATCCACGCCCGCGCCCGGGACCGAGAGACGGACGGCCGTGGAGCCGGGCTCCGTCGTTACGGTTGCCGGGACACCGCGGAAGTTGACGACGGCATTCACCGCCGAGCCGGAGGTGTAGTTCGGTGCGACTGACTGGATGCCGCCCGGGTTGAGCAGGTTCAGCAGGTCGTCAAGGTTGTTGTAGCTGCGGGTATAAGTCTGCCCGTCAACGTTCAGGTTGAGGACGAAGGGGTCCGCAGCAACAGCCGTACCCGGCGCCGCCAGCATTGCACCCATAGCAAAAGTGGCTGCGGCCCAGATGCCGCACGTGATGCGTGTGCTCATGGAAGATCAATTACCATATTGGACAAACGCCAGTGCGAGACCTGTTCCTCATTGGCCACAGAATCCACCATTTCGTTGCAAAATTACCACATCTTTGGCATTGCAATTTTTGGCACGGCGCGCTCAGCCCTGATCCCGCCAGTGGCGTGCGGCTTGCAGGTGGCGTTTCATGGCACTTCGCCTGCCCTTCCCTCCTTCTTCAGCGAGGCGTCTTGGAACCACTCAAGCCCGTCACCGCGACGACACGCCTTCTCTTGGGAATCGGATTTTTCATCCTGTTCCTGGCCCTCTGGGCGCTCGTCACGGAAGGGGGCTATGTGCAGCCCCTGTTCCTCGCCTCACCAGGCCGCGCCCTGGCTGCCGGCTGGTCGCTGCTGACCGAGTACGGCTTCCTGCACGACATCGGCATGACCATCTGGCGCGTGCTCGGCGGCTTCCTGCTGGCCGCGGCCATCGCCGTGCCGCTCGGGCTGATGATGGGGGCCTACAAGGGGGTGGAGGCTTTTTTCGAGCCGTTCATCTCCTTCGCGCGCTATCTGCCCGCCTCCGCCTTCATCCCTTTGCTGATCCTCTGGGCAGGCGTCGGCGAGGCGCAGAAGCTGGCGGTCATCTTCATCGGCAGCGTGTTCCAGATCGTCATCATGGTCACGGTGATCGCCGGCGGCACGCGCATGGATCTCGTCGAGGCCGCCTATACGCTGGGCGCGGGCCGCAGCGGCATCCTGCGGCGGGTGATCATCCCCGCCGCCGCGCCGCAGGTGATGGAGGCGCTGCGCCTGGTGCTCGGCTGGGCCTGGACCTACGTCATCGTCGCCGAACTGATCGGCGCGCAAAGCGGCATCGGCCACATGATCATGGACAGCCAACGCCTGCTCGACACCGGACAGATGATCTTCGGCATCGTGGTGATCGGGCTGATCGGCCTCGTCACCGACCTGCTGTTCAAGCGGCTGAACCGCCGCCTGTTCCGCTGGGCGGCGCTGTAAGGAAGGGCGCTGACATGCAGGGGCTTTCGATCCGCGGCCTGACCCGCACCTTCCCTGGCCAGGGCAGCGCCGGGCCGACGCTCGCGCTGCAGCCGACCGATCTCGACGTCGCGCCCGGCGAGTTCGTCTCCATCCTCGGCCCCTCGGGCTGCGGCAAGTCCACCCTGCTGCGCATCGTCGCCGGGCTGGACCGGCCGACCGGCGGCAGCGTCACGCTGAACGGCCGGCAGGTGACGCGGCCAGGACCGGACCGCGGCATGGTGTTCCAGTCCTACACGCTGTTTCCCTGGCTGACGGTGGAGCAGAACATCCTCTTCGGCCTGCGCGAGCGCCGCGTGCCGCTCCCGCAGGCGCGCGAGATCGCCGCTGCCTACATCGCCCGCACCGGGTTGCGCGGATTCGAGCATCATTGGCCGCGCCAACTCTCCGGCGGCATGCAGCAGCGCACCGCGCTGGCCCGCGCCCTCGCCAACGACCCGGAGATCCTGCTGCTGGACGAGCCTTTCGGCGCGCTGGACCACCAGACACGCGAACTGATGCAGGAATTGCTGCTGGAGGTCTGGGGCGCCGATACGCCCGCCGCGCGCAAGACGGTGCTGTTCGTCACGCACGACATCGACGAGGCGGTGTTCCTCGCCAGCCGTGTGCTTGTGATGTCGGCACGGCCAGGTCGCGTGAAGGCGGAGGTGCCGGTCCCCCTGCCCTATCCGCGCGACTGGACGGTGAAAACCGCGCCGGAGTTCGGCGCCCTGAAAGCGCGGCTCATGGGAGAGATCCGCGAGGAAGTCCGGAAAGCGGCACTGGCCTGAGGGGTTCTCAGTCCTTGTGCTTGCCCTTTCCTTTGCCGGCCGCCGGACCGGTGACGTGCCCTTCCGCCGCCATGGCCGCCAGCCGCGCCGGGAGCGCCTGCAGGATGGCCTCGCGATAGCCCGGAAGGCGCTTCCAGGCCTTGCGTTCCGGCTTGGTCATGCCGCAGGCATGGCACCAGCCGGTATCCTCGTCATAGAGGCAGATCTTCAGGCAGGGTCGTTCCATGGCCAACAGATGGGGTGGTGCCGGCCTCCTGACGAGCCGTCCCCCTGGACGTGGCGGGCGCCGCATCCGAGTTTGTCGGCATGACGATTCCCGACACCATTCCCCGCGTTGCGCTGGTCACGGGTGGCGCCAAGCGCATCGGCCGTGCCATCGCTCTGGCGCTCGCGGGCGCCGGCTTCGACGTCGCGCTGCACTACCGCAGCAGCAGGGATGAGGCGGAGGCGACACGGCGGGATATCGAGGCGCTCGGGCGCCGGGCAGTGACACTGCAGGCAGCGTTGGAGAAGGAGGCAGAGGTCGAGAACCTGCTTCCGGCGGCGGCTTCCGCGCTCGGGCCTGTCGGCGTGCTGGTGAACAACGCCTCCACCTTCACCCGCGACGAATGGCACGACGCCACGCGCGCGAGCTGGGACCATCACCTGGAGCCGAACCTGCGCGCGCCCTTCGTGCTGACCCAGGCCTTCGCCCATGCGCTGCCTGCGGGTGCGGAGGGCGTGGTGGTCAACATGCTGGACCAGCGTGTCTGGTCGCTGACGCCGCATTTCGTCAGCTACAGCGTCTCCAAGGCGGCGCTCTGGGCGCTGACGCAGAGCCTCGCGCTGGCGCTGGCGCCGCGCATCCGGGTGAACGGCATCGGCCCCGGCCCGGCCATCCCGGCGCCGCGCCAGACGCCGGAGCACTTCGCTGCCCAGGCTGCCAGCACACCGCTCGGCCATGGCACCAGCCCGGAGGAGGTAAGCCGCGCCGTACTCGCCATCCTCGGCCTGCCGGCCATGACCGGCCAAATGATCGCCCTCGATGGCGGGCAGCACCTGCAATGGCGGCCTGACCCGCCGCGGAGCCAGGACCGATGAGCTACACCCCCGATGCCGCACGCGGGCTGCGCCGCGTCTTCGTCCGGCACCTGGCGGTGAATGCCTTCCTCGGCGTTTACCCAGAGGAGGAGGAGGCGCCGCAGCGCGTTCTGATCGACCTCGAACTCCTGGCGGAGGACGATGCCGCGCCGCATGGGGTTGGCGCTGAGGATCTGGGGCGGGTGGTGGACTACGCGGCCATGGCCGGAATCGCGCGGCGCATTGCGGGAGAAGGCCATGTTCGGCTCGCGGAGACGCTGGCGGAGCGCATCGCTTGCGCTTTGCTGGCGGCGGACGGCCGGCTGGTGGGGGTACGTGTCACGGTGGAAAAGCCCGATATCATGGTTGATGCCGCGGGCGTCGGGGTGACAGTGGAACGCCTGCGACGCTGAGTTTCAGGGTGGCCGCTGCCCAAAGCCTGAGCAAACGCCGAAAAACGGCTGTTTTCCGCCGGTTTCCGGCCAACAGATCGGTAATTTCCACAGCCTTGTCCACGCGCATCGTGGACAAGGCGGCGGCCCAGCGCGCTCGCCGAGGGGGAAAATCGCCGCGCAAGGTTGAGCTAGTTTGATCCGAGAGGAGGCAACTCGCGCCGCAATCTCAGTTATGCAAAAAAGCATATCTGGTATGCGATCAAAAAAAGCCGCCTCATTGCGCCGCGTGAAAATGCTTGTGCGTCTTCTCAGCAGCTACGGCGAAGGTCCCGAATCAGAAATATTCCAGCTTCCGCTTGGTGCCATGCTCACGGGGAGAGTTCGCACCAAATACGATACAGTTTGACAAACATTTTCACCTTTTTGAGGGGTTGTGGCGCTGCCCCTCAGCTGGACGTGATGACCGGATAAAGACGCAGCCGGAATCATCCACCGTCTTTCCCAACGTCAGCGCGCACTGAATGCGTCAATCGCAAAGTTGCCCTTGACGCGGCTTGCCCCGCCGTTTTTTTGACCTACATAACGATTTCAACGATTTAGGTTTTTGCTCAAAGCTTGGGCAAGGTGATGTGACGCGCGGATGACAGTGATTTAGCGGGATTCACCCCCCTTCCATCCACAGGATTATCCACAGGTTCGGTGGACAACTTCCGCCCTCCTTGAGTCCCTGGCTCCTTCTATGATTGATCCCGCCCATGCAGACAGCAGGCCCTGACGCCTCCCTTCCTGAAGCTCCGGTCATGGAGGGCGTGGCCGTCATCGAGGCCGCGCTTGCCACCATGCCGCTCGCGCCCGGCGTCTACCGGATGCTCGATGCCAAGGGCGAGGCGCTCTATGTCGGCAAGGCGCGCAGCCTGAAGAAGCGCGTGGTGGCCTATACGCAGATTGCCCGCCTGCCCGAGCGGCTACGGCGGATGGTGCACGCCACCCGCAGGATGGAGATCATCACCACCGGCAGCGAGGCCGAGGCCCTGCTGCTGGAGGCGAACCTCATCAAGCGGCTGCGGCCACGCTTCAACATCGTCCTGCGCGACGACAAGTCCTATCCCTGGCTGGTGCTGACCGAGGACCACGCCTATCCGCAGATCAGCAAGCACCGCGGCGATAAGCGCAAGGGCGCCAGCTATTGGGGTCCCTTCGCCAGCGCCTGGGCGGTGAACCAGACCATCACCGCGCTGGAAAAGGTCTTCCTGCTGCGCTCCTGCCGGGACACGGTATTCGAGACTCGCGAGCGTCCCTGCCTGCTCTACCAGATCAAGCGCTGCTCGGCGCCTTGCGTGCAGCGCATCAGCGCTGAGGACTATGCCGGCCTGGTGCGGGACGCAAAGAAGTTCCTCTCCGGCGAGACGCCGAGTGTCCAGAAGAAGCTCGCCGCCGAGATGGAGCAGGCCGCCGAGGCGCTGGAATTCGAGCGCGCCGCCGCCATCCGCGATCGGATCCGCGGCCTGACGCATATCCAGGGCCAGAACGCCATCAACCTCGAAGGCGTGGGCGACGCCGATGTGGTGGCGCTGCACCAGATCGCCGGCCAGTCCTGCGTGCAGGTCTTCTTCTTCCGCGGCGGGCGCAACAACGGCAACCGCGCCTTCTTCCCCACGCATGCGAAGGATGACGCAGAGCCGGAGGAGGTGCTCTCCGCCTTCCTGACCCAGCTTTATGACGACCTGCCGCCGCCGCCGCTGGTGCTGCTCTCGCATGAGGTGCCGGACGCGCCGCTGATCGCCGAGGCGCTGGCGCTGAAGGCCGGCCGCAAGGTGGAACTGCATCGCCCGCAACGCGGCGAGAAGCGCGCCGCCGTGGACCACGCCGCCACCAACGCCCGCGAGGCGCTGGAGCGGCGGCTCGCCGAGGGCACTGCCCAGGCCGCCCTGCTGGAGGGCGTCGGCACGCTCTTCGACCTCCCCGAGACACCGGCGCGCATCGAGATCTACGACAACAGCCACATCCAGGGCAGCCACGCCTATGGCGTGATGGTGGTCGCGGGGCCGGAAGGCTTCATGAAGAATGCCTACCGTAAATATGCCATCCAGGGCACCGTCGCGCCGCGCGTGCCGCAGCCCGTGGCGGCCGAGGTGCCGGGCGGCGTGGCCGAGACGCGCCGCGTCGCGGGCGGCGGTGGCACAAGGCAGGCCAGCGGCGGCGGCGACGACTTCGCCATGATGCGCGAGGTCTTCGAGCGCCGCTTCGGCCGCGCCCTCAAGGAGGACCCGGAGCGCCAGGGCGAGGGCTGGCCCGACCTGGTGCTGATCGACGGCGGCGCCGGCCAGCTTTCCGCCGCGCGCGAGGTGATGGCGGAACTCGGCCTTGGCGACCTGCCGCTGGTCGCCATCGCCAAGGGGCCGGACCGCGATGCCGGGCGGGAATGGTTCCACATGGCGGGCAAGGCCCCCTTTCAGCTCCCCCCGCGCGACCCCACGCTCTACTATCTGCAGCGCCTGCGCGACGAGGCGCATCGCTTCGCCATCACCACGCACCGTGCCGGCCGCTCCAAGGCGATCACCCGCTCGGAGCTGGACGAGATCCCGGGCGTGGGGTCGGCGATCAAGCGGCGGCTGCTGAACCATTTCGGCTCGGCGCGCGGCGTGCGGCAGGCAGGGCTGGAGGACCTGCGCAACTGTCCTGGCATCGGCCCCTCGATGGCGGGGCGCATCCATGAGCATTTCCACCCTGGCGCCAGCACGGCGAATTTGGGAAAGGGTTGAGCGCCCCACCGGGAAGGGAACGTCTTGCCAACCGATCTGCCGAACCTCCTGACGCTCTCCCGCATCGCCGCGGTGCCGCTGCTGGTGCTGCTGGCCGTGCTCCGCCTGCCCTGGGCGGATCTCGCGGCCTGCGCCGTCTTCTCGGCCGCCGCCATCACCGACTATTTCGACGGCAAGATCGCCCGCGAGCGCCAGCTCATCTCCGCCTTTGGCCGCATGCTGGACCCAATCGCCGACAAGCTGCTGGTCGGCGCCGCGCTGATGCTGCTGGCGGGGCTTTCGCACCTTTCCCTGCTCGGGCTGGTCGCCGCCATTGTCATCCTGCTGCGCGAGATCCTGGTCTCCGGCCTGCGCGAGTATCTGGCTGGCCTCTCCGTCGGTCTGCCGGTGACGCGACTGGCCAAGTGGAAGACCGGCGTGCAGATGACGGCGCTCGGCATCCTCCTGGCCGGCGATTCCGGCGGCTCGGTGCTGCATCTCTCCTTCCTGCCGCTCAACGCCATCGGCGAGGTGATGCTCTGGCTCGCCGCCGCCCTGACGCTGCTGACCGGCTGGGATTACCTGCTGGCCGGCCTGCGCCATGCCGAGGCACAGGACACCGCGCGCAACCATCCCGGGCAAAAGGAATTGTCCCGCCCTTGAGTGGGCGCCCAACCCATCGCATTTTCCCATGAAGCATCCCAGGAGCGGTCGATGAGCGAGGTTTCGAGCGGCAGGCGGATCAGCAGCGGCCTGCGGCGGGGAAATGTCGGGCGGGTTTCGGCCATGGTGCTGTTGCTCGGGCTGGGCGCCTGCGCCTCCTCCTTCACCGGCGAGCGAACCGAGGCCATCCCGGCCAGCCTGACGGTGCGGCGCGTGCTCGGTCAGCCGCTGGCGGTGGCGCCGCTACAGCCGGCGCCCGGCGACGTCTGGCCCGCCCCGGAGCAGGAGGAGAACCGGCCGACTCTCGGCAGCCCGAACCTGCTGGAGCAGACGCCCGAGACGCCGCCGCCGCACCGGCCCATCCCGCATGGCAGTTCCACGAGCTCGGACCTGCTGCAGCCCGGCACGGTGGTCCGCGAGCCCAATATCACCCGCGTCGAGCCGCCGCCGCGGCCATACGACCTGGTGCCGGCGCCGCGCCGCGCTGATGGCCAGGTGATCCCGACCCCGAGCGGCCCCGTCGTCACCAGCGGCGGCGGCCAGAATTACAGCACCTACAACCGCCCAGGCGGCGGCTCCGGCATCGCCATCCCGAATGGCGCCACCACCCTGATGCTGGATGCCGATGGCAGGGTCCAGCAGGTTCCGACCCCGCGCTGAACGCCATGCAGGTCCTCTATTTCGCCTGGGTGCGGCAGAAGGTGGGCGTCGGCCAGGAGGAAGTCTCGCCGCCGCCTGAGGTGACGGACGTCGCCGGCCTGATGCACTGGCTCTCCGGGCGCTCCGCCGGGCATGCGGCGGCCTTCGCCAATGCCCGGCAGGTTCGCGCCGCGGTGAACCAGGAGTTCTGCCCGCCCGACCACCCGTTGCGTCCGGGCGACGAGGTCGCCTTCTTCCCACCGGTGACGGGGGGCTGAGGGCATGGCCGTGGTGCGGGTGCAGGAAAGCCCCTTCGACATGGCGGCGGAGCAGGCGGCGCTGTCCGCCGGCCGCACGGACGTTGGCGGCATCGCCAGCTTCGTCGGTCTCTGCCGTGGCGATGACGGGCTCTCCGCGCTCGTGCTGGAGCACTATCCCGGCATGACGGAGCGGGCGCTGGCTGGCATCGCCGCCGAGGCGGAGGCCCGCTGGCCGCTCACCGGCTGCACAGTCGTCCATCGTGTCGGCCGCATCCTTCCTGGCGAGCCGATCGTGCTGGTGCTGACCGCCAGCGCCCACCGCGCCGCTGCGCTGGAGGCCTGCGCCTTCCTCATCGACTGGCTGAAGACCGGCGCTCCCTTCTGGAAGCGCGAGGAGTTCCCGGACGGGCGCGAGCGCTGGGTCGAGGCCAAAGACAGCGACGACGCGGCAACCGCCCGCTGGCAGCAAGCGTGAGGCGCCTGGCCGCGCTGTCCGCCATCCTGGCGGCGGCGCTGCTGCTGGTCTGGCCAGCCTTCCTCAACCGCTACCCCATCCTGTTCAGCGATACCGGCGCTTTCCTGGCGCAGACCATCGAGCCGCTGATGATCTGGGACAAGCCCTGGATCTACGGCCCGCTGCTTCATCTCCTCCACTGGCGACAGACGCTCTGGCTGCCGCTGCTGGCACAGGGGTTGATAGTCTCCCATCTGCTCTGGCTGGTTCAGCGCGTGCTGCGCGGCGGCGCCACGCCAGCGGCCCACCTGCTGCTCTGCGCCAGCCTGGCCGCGCTGACCGCCCTGCCCTGGGTCGCGGCGCTGCTGATGCCGGACATCTTCGCTCCGGTGGTGGTGCTGGCGCTGTTCCTGCTCGGCTTCGCGCCAGGCGGCGGCCTCTCACGCGGGGAGCTGACTTATCTGCTGGTGCTGGCGACACTCGGCATCGCGTCGCACCTCTCCCACATCCCCCTCGCTCTGGCGCTGGTGGTGCTGACGCTGCTGGTTGCCCGCGCGCTTGGACCGCTGCTCCGGACGGCCGCGCCGCTCGCCCTGGCCGTGCTGCTGCTGCTCGCGACCAATGCCGTGGGGCATGGGAAGGCCTCTCTCTCCCCCTATGGCGCCACCTTCCTGCTGGCACGGCTGATCGCCGATGGGCCGGCGGCGCGCACCATTGCCGCCGAGTGTCCGCAGCGTGCCTGGTATCTCTGCGCCTGGGCTGGCCGCCTGCCCACCGACAGCGACGTCTTCCTCTGGGAGCCGGAAAGCCCGGTGAATCAGGATGCTCACGGCAATTCCCGCTTCCTCGGCGGCATGCTGCTGGCGCCGGAGGCACAGGAGATCGTCGCCGAGACGCTACGGCGGGAACCCTTTGCGGTGGCTGCCGCCGCGCTGCGCAACGCGACGGTGCAGCTCGTCAAGGCCGGTGTGGGCGATACGCTGGGCCGGCAGGCGCTGGGGGACGCCGTCCGCCCAAGGCTACTCCAGGGCTTCCCTGCCTCCGAAGTGGCGGCGCATGATGGCTCGGCGCAGTTCCAGGGACAGTTGCCCGCCCTGGCGGCGCCGTTCCTCTGGCCACAGGGCCCAGTTCTGATTTTGGGGGCGGTGGGGCTGCTGCTCGCCTGGCGGGCCCTGACCCGGCGCGACGGCACTCTGCCGGAGACCGAGCGCCGCCTCCGCCTGGGATTCGTGCTGATGCTGCTGGTCGGGGTGGCGGCGAATGCGGTCGCAACCGGCGCCCTCTCGAAGCCGCACCACCGCTACCAGGCACGGATCGCCTGGCTGATGCCCTTTGGGGTGGCCGTGCTGCTGCTGCCCCGGAGCGGCCTACATTCACATTACAAAACTGAAACCTAAGACCTTCCCCGGAGCTTCAAGGACGGACCATAAGCCCCGGGAAATGCCATGCGCCCTCTCCTTCCGCCCCTTCTTCTGCTCGCGCTCGCCCTCCCCTCAGCCGCGTTGGCGCAAACTGGCATCGAATGGTCGGAGGACGGCAAGCCTGAGCTGAACCTCGCCGGTGGCGCCGCGAAGCTGATGCCTGTGCTGCGGCTCGACCTCGACGCCGGCGCCTATGGCGAGCAGGACCGTCCTGAAGGCTTCCGCTCCGGCGTGAACCTCCGACGCGCGCGGCTGGGCATAGAGGCCATCTTGCCGCAGGGCTTCGAGGCGACCTTCATCTGGGATTTCGGCGCATCCTCCGTGCGCGACGCCAGCGACCTGTACGAGGCTTCCCTCGCCTGGACTGGGCTGGGCTGGGGCACCCTCCGGGCCGGCGCCTTCAAGCCACAGCACATGCTGGAGCAGGCCGGCAGCTCCTTCGACCTGCTGTTCATGGAGCGGGCCGTCATTTCCGACCTTGCCGCAGGGATCGCGACCGGCACCGGCCGACAGGCTGCGGGGCTCGAAGTGCATCAGGACCGCTGGAGCGCCGCCGCCTATGTCACGGCTGGCGAGATGTCGAAGCCACAGAGCTGGGGGCAACGCGGCGTGGCCGGGCGCGTGACGGCGATCCCGCTGCGGCAGGATGGCATCCTGGTGCAACTTGGCGCCAATGCCGCCTACCAATGGCGCCCAGGCCAGGAGGGCGCGTACAACGAGGCCAGCCTCAGCGGCTATCCCGAGTTGCGGGTGGACTCCCGGCAGTTCCTGGACACTGGCGACATTGAGGCGGACAGCCTCTGGGCGGCCGGCCCCGAACTGGCCGGTGCGGCGGGGCGCTTCTACGCCCAGGCGGAATATCAGTTCATCGGCATCGACACGCCGGAGGACGGCCTCCGGCGCGGCGAGGGCTGGTACGTCGCGGCCTCCTTTGCCCTGCTCGGCGCACCCCGCGCCTATGACCGTGAAACCGCCACCTGGAAGCGGCCGAAACCCCTGGAAGCTTTCAATCCGGCCATGGGACAGTGGGGCGCGCTGGAGGTGGCGGGCCGCTACAGCGTTGCCGACCTTCGCGACGGCCCGGTGCAGGGCGGTGCCCAGCGGATCTGGACCGCCGGGCTGAACTGGTATCCCCATTCCATGGTGAAGGTCATGCTGAACTACCAGGACGGCCAACTCGAACTGGCCGACGGAAACCGAAATTTCAAAGTGATAGGCCTTCGTCTTTCCTATTCGCTTTAAAAACAGCGCAGCCCGCTTCTACCCAAAGGTGGCGGCCAATCCTTCGGTGAGCGGTCGCGGCGTGACTCCAAGACGCGCCCGCATCGGCGTGATGTCGAAAGCCTTGTCCTCGGTCAGGCGGCGGATTTCGTCCGCTTGGATGGTGGGCAGTACGGGCAGGAAGGGCGTCAGCCGCGCCAGCAGTCGCAAGGGGGCGGCCGGCACCGGCAGCACGGGTGGCACACGCAGCCCGGCAGCCCGGGCGACGGCGGCCAGGAAGTCGCGGTAGGGCATCGGCTCTGGCCCCGCCACCACCAGCGTCGCGGGTGCCGGCCAGTCACGCGCGAGGGCCGCCAGCAGGGAGGCGGTGACGTCATCCTGATGGATCGGCTGCACCAGCGCCCGTCCGCCGCCCGGCAATGGCGCCACAGGAAGTCGGCGCATCAGCGCGGCGAGGCGCTGCACGTTGTTCTCGCCCTGGGCGCCATAGATCATCGTCGGGTGCAGCATCACGCCGGGATGACCACCGGCCAGGAAGGCAGCCTCGCCGGCCCGCACCCCGTCGCCATGCTCGTCCGGCCAGCGCGAGTACCGGCGGGTGGAGCCCATCAGCACCAGCGTCGCGCCCGCCGGCGCCGCGGCCAGGATGGCCGGCGCCCAGCGCGCATGGGCGCAGGAGACGATCCGCTCCGCCCCCGCGAGGGCCGCCTTCAGCGCCGCGGCGTCCTGGAGGTCGGCGAGGCGCGGCTCGCCTGGCAGATCCAGGGCGCGCCACGCGGCCTCCCGCCGGACCACCGGCACATAGTCCTGGGCCCGCGCCGCCAGCGCCCGGCAGAGCGCCGCGCCCGAGCGCCCGGCGGCGCCGATGACGGCGATGCTCATGCCGCGGCGCGCTTCAGCCGCTCCACCGCGCGCACCCGGCCGATGACGGGCAGGAAGAGGCGCAGCTCGGGGCCATGCTCCTCGCCGGTCAGGGCGCGGCGCAGCGGCAGGAAGAGTGCCTTGCCCTTGCGGCCTCCGGCAGCGCCGAGCGCCTTGGTCCAGGCGCCCCAGGTTTCCTCGGACCAGGGTTCGGGCGGAAGCATCTCCAACGCCTGGCGCAGGAACTCCGCCTCCTCCGGCTGAGGGGGAATGGCGATGGGGCCATGCGCCACCTCCCACCAGTCCCGCGCCTCGCCCAGCAGGTCCAGGTTGCCACGCACGGCCATCCAGAAGGCCTCGTCGGCGCCTTCGGGCAGGCGCTCGCGGACCGCGGCGAAGTCCAGCCCGTGCAGGTAGCGGCGGTTCAGCGCCAGGAGCTGCGTGGGGTCGAAGCGGGCGGAGGAGCGGGAGAGCCGGTCCAGCGCGAAGCCCGGGGCCAGTTCGGCCGCTGGCGCCGCCACCGGGTCCTGGGAGGAACCGAGGGCCGCCAGATAGCCGACCAGCGCCGGAGGCTCGATGCCGTCTCGCCGGAGTTGCCGCAGGCCCATGGAGCCGAGGCGCTTGGAGAGCTGTCCCCCTTCCGCGTCGGTCAGCAAGGGCAGATGGGCGAAGCGGATGGTGTTGGGCTTCCCGCTCAGCGCCTCCAGGATGTCGATCTGCACGCCCGTGTTGGTGACATGGTCCTCGCCACGAACGATGTCGGTGATGCCGGTCTCCAGGTCGTCCACCACCGAGGTGAAGGTGTAGAGGAAGGAGCCGTCGGCGCGGATCAGCACGGGGTCGGAGATCGGCGGCAGCTTCACCGCACGGCGGCCGAGCACGCCGTCCTGCCATTCCACCGTCCGCGTGGAGAGCTTGAAGCGCCAGTAGGGCTGCTTGCCGTTGGCGAGCGCGCGCTCGTACTGCTCCGGCGTCATCTGCAGCGCGCCGCGGTCATAGACCGGTGGACGGCCTTGCTTCTGGCGCTGCTCGCGCTTGAAGCGCAGCTCCTCCTCGCTCTCAAAACAAGGATACAAGTGGCCGCTTTTCTTTAGTTTTTCCGCCGCCGCCTCGTAGCGGGCTATGCGGTCGGACTGGCGGAAGCTCTCATCCCAGTCGAGCCCCAGCCAGCGCAGGTCCTCCTCGATGCCGGCAGCGAACTCCGGCTTGCTGCGAGCGGCATCGGTGTCGTCGAAGCGTAGCACGAAGCGGCCGCCATGGCGGCGCGCCAGCAGCCAGTTGGCGACGGCGATGCGCGCATTGCCGACATGGAGATAGCCGGTCGGGCTGGGAGCGAAGCGGAGCTTCATGCCTCGTCCTCCCCCTCGCCTTCACCGCCCTCACCCTCTTCCATGCGGCGCGGGTCGAGCACGCGCCAGTTGCGCTCCTCGGAATCCCGCACAGGATCGGCCGCGAAGTCACGGATTTCATTGCCGCTGGTCCAGCCCTGGCCGGCCGTGCCGACCACCTCGGCATCCTCGCCGAAGGCGAACCAGGCGGCCAGCACCTCGTCCGGCGTCAGGCCGGGGGCGCGGCAGCGCTCGATGCTGTCGCGCACATAGCGGCGGGCGAAGCCATTGGCATGCGCCAGGGTCTGGAAGCCGCGGATGGTCTCCACCGGCTCCGCGCCGTTGCCGCCGGAGAGGTCGCGGATCTGCACGCTGAATCCGCCCTGCGGCGCAAAGAGAGTGTCGTCGAATTGGCCGCTCATGGCAGGAGGCCCGTCATTCCGTTGGTAAAGGGGTCGCTATGGCCCCGGCCGAGCCGCAGGGCGGCGGGCGCCTGGCGCCGCCTGTGGGCAGCGGCCGCCAGGGCGCGCCAGAGCCGGGACACCTCGGCGGGGTCGTAGCCCTGCGCGGCGAGCACGTCCACCGGCTTCTCCTCCAGCAAGCCGCGCAGGATGGCCTCGGTTCCGCTCTCCGTCGGAGGTGGCGGCAGGCCGCGCGCCGCCGCCAGGGCAGCCAGATCGCTGGGCCAGAGCTCGGCGAGCGGCGCGAGGTGACCGGCCCGGCCCGCCTGCCCCAGCGCCCGCCGGTCGGCTGTGGCGGCGTTGAGCAGCAGTGCATCGCGCGCCGCCGCGAGCGCCTCCAGCGCCACTTCATGCGCCGGCGAGGGGGCGCCTCCCACTTCGTCTTCCACGGGGATGACCCGCAAACCCGCCGCCCGCGCCGCGTCAGCCAGCAGCAGGGCGGCAGCACCCTGGGCCATGTCCAGCATCACACCGGCGAAGCCGCCCTTCGCCACCGCATCGGCCATGGCCAGGACCAGGGCCTGCCACAACTGCTCTTCCGGCGGAATGATCGGCGGCAAAGGCTGCGGCCGGCAGTGCCAGCCTGCCTCGCCCTCCTCCCATTCCACCAGCAGCGGCTCGGCCCGGAAAGCGGGCAGACGCGCGGCGAGGCGTCGGTCGGCGTTCAGCACGAAGCCACCGCCGGCATGAACCCACGGCCCCTGCCCGCCCCGCAGGTTGAGTCCGAGGAATGGAAGCCCCGTCTCCACCACCGGCGCTACAGCGGCATCGCTGGCGCGGTCCTCCGCGCGTCCGTCAAAGACCCTCGCTGTTAGAGAAATCAGAAGGTTAGATCCGGTCTCTTCAAGCGTCTCCGCAGTGGCGGGATCGTCCACATCGGCGCCGCTCATCACCCCCAGCCGCAGGCCACGGAACGCGATCGGCCCGGGCGCCGGGCCAGGGCTGAGGCGTGGCGCGAGCCCAAGGGGGAAGGCATGACGGGCGCGCCGGGCTGCAACCTTGCCGCCCTCCAGCAGCAGAATGCCGCTGTAGAGCCGACCGGCCTCCTGCCACGGCGCGCCGACCAGCAGGCCCGGGCCGCCATCAGCGGTTTCGGCGGCCAGAGCCTGTATGGTGCCCTCGCAGGCGGCGAGCAGTTCCGGTCGGGCGGCGATATCAGCCGCCGGAGCTCCACTGAGCGAGGCCTCGGGCGTGATCAGCAGCGCCGCGCCCTGACCCGCCGCCATGGCGCGGGCGGCCCGGAGCGCCTCGGCATTGGCGGCGATGGCGCCAAGTTGCGGGTTCAGGGCCGCGAGAAGGAAGCGCATCATCTCAGCGCCGCCCGCCGAGCACGCCAAGCACCATGCCGATCGAGACCAGCGCCACGCCCAGCAGCCCCGCCCAGCCAAGCCCCTCGCCCAGCAGCGGCCCTGCGGCGAGCGCCGCCAGAGCGGGCGTCAGCGCCGTGATGGTGGTGGTGCGGGCGCTACCGAGGGCGTTCACCGCACGAGTATAGAGGAAGCCCGCCACCACCACCGCGAAGAAGCCCTGATAGACGAGCTGATAGCCGATGGCGCCGGCCGAGGCGGCGCCCATCGCCGAGGGCAGCCCCCACCACCACAGCGGCAGGTAGAGCAGCGGCGGATAGAGGGCGAGCATGGTGGTGGCCGTGAGCGCCGGCACCTGCCACCGGCGGATCAGCACGGTGAAACTCGCCCAGGAGAGGCAGGCGGAGAGGAACAGCAGGTCGCCCTGCCAGGCGCCGGGATGCGCGCCGAAGGTGTCGCCCGCCAGCAGCAGGATGCCGCCGCCCACCACCCCGAGCGAGAGCAGCCGGCGGCGCGGGAAGAACTCGCCCAGGAACACCGCGCCGAGCAGGGCCGCTGCGAAGGGCAGCATGCCCGTCATCAGCACCGCGGCATGCGCCGTGGGCGCGAAGCGAAATCCCCAATAGGCCAGGAGGGGATAGCCGAAGGCGGCGGTCGCCATCAGCGCCAGGCAGCGCCCGGGTGGCAGGCGGGGCCAGCCAAAGGCTCCAGCCATCATCAGCCCCACCGCCAGGGACCCCGTATAGCGTAGCGCCGCCATGTCCCAGGGCGTGAAGGACTGGCGGGTGCCGAAGCGGGAGGAGAGCAGGAAGCCCGTCCAAACCGCCAGCACGCCGACGGCGCAGGCAAGGCCGATCAGACGCTCCCGACCCGGGCGCAGTGTGGGGAGCGGCAGGGCGCCGGCGGGAGACTCGGTGGCCATGCCATGACCCTACCGCTGCTTGCCGACTTCGCCCATGCTGCGCTGCGTCGAAAATCTTGAGGGGCGCATCCTCAGACTCGGCGCTTGCCTCTTGCGGCAGTATTTACCGCCGCGATATGCCAGATCGTGGTGTGGGCAATCGGCTTCACCCAAGATCTGGGTGGCCCTGTCCCCCCTAGGGAAGGAGGTGCCGCGATGTCCGGCTTGCAAACCGTCGACCGCGACCGTTCCGCCAATCCGCTCGACGTGCTGGAGCAGATCGTTGCCGCCAACGAGTGGGCCTTCGAGCGCCGCTCGGACGGCGAAATGGCGGTCGAGGCGCCTGGCAAGTGGTGCGACTACGGCCTGTTCTTCTCCTGGTCGCAGGAAATCAGCGCGATGCACTTCACCTGTGCCTTCGACCTGAAGGTGCCGGCGGGCCGCCGTGCGCCGCTTTACGAATTGCTGGCGCTGGCCAACGAGAAGCTCTGGATCGGCCATTTCGGCATCGAGAACGACGAGGGTGCGCCGGTCTACCGCCATTCCGTGCTGCTGCGCGGCGCCCAGGGCGCCAGCGCGGAAAGCCTGGAGGACATGGTGGACATCGCCATCACCGAGTGCGAGCGCTTCTTCCCGGCGTTTCAGTTTGTGCTCTGGGGCGGCAAGGGGCCTTCCGAGGCGCTGGCCGCGGCCATGCTGGATTGCGTGGGCGAGGCGTGAGCGCTGGCGTGATGGGGGGCGGCACCCTGCCCTCCCTTCTGCTGGTCGGGTGCGGCAAAATGGGCGGCGCCATGCTGGAAGGCTGGCTGGAGCGCGGCGCCGAACAGGTGGTGGTGGTGGAGCCTTCCGCCGAGGCCACCGCTGGCTTCGCCGGGCGCGTCACCACCTGCACGGCAATGGAGCAGATCCCCGCAAGCTTCAACCCTGCCGCCATGGTGCTCGCGATCAAGCCGCAGCAGGCGGACGCCACCCTGCCCTCCCTCGCCCGCTTCGCGCAGGAGGGCACGCTGGCGGTCTCGATCATGGCCGGCAAGACCGTCGCAGGTATGACTGCCGCTTTGGGCGGCAGGGCACAGGTGGTGCGGGCCATGCCCAACACCCCTGCCGCCGTGCGCCAGGGCTTCACCTGCGCCTATGCGGGACCCGGCGTCGGTGCGGAGCAGCGCGCCTTGGCCGACGGCCTGCTCTCCGCCATCGGCGAGACCGCCTGGCTGGAGGATGAGGGGCAACTCGACGCCGTTACCGCCGTCTCCGGCGGCGGACCGGCCTATGTCTTCCTGCTGGCCGAGTTGCTGGAGGCGGCCGCGATCGAGCAAGGCCTGCCGCCCGCGCTGGCGCGGCAGATGGCGCGACGCACCGTCGCCGGCTCCGGCGCCTTGCTGGCGGCGAGTAGCGAGGATGCGGCTCAGCTCCGCCGCAACGTCACCAGCCCCAAGGGCACCACCGAGCGTGCCCTCAACGTGCTGATGGCCCCCCAGGCTTGGCCGCGCCTGATGTCAGAAGCCATCGCCGCCGCGACCGCCCGCTCGCGCGAGTTGGCCGGCTGACGACCTGGCAGCGCCCGTCTGTGATTTCGCCGCTCGCAGCCTTGGCGAAATCCTCTTCGGACACCAGAGTTTCGGTATGAGCGATAGCATCGGCACCGCCCCCGACGACACTGCCCTGATGGACGCCCTCTGGCCGCTGGTGGCCGAGCGCGGCTGGAATGGCTTCACCTTCCCTGAACTGGCGGAGCGCGCCGGGATCAGCCTGCCCGACCTGCGGGAGCGCGCGCCAACCAAGTTCCACCTGCTGCGCCTGCACTCCCGCCTGGTGGACAAGGCCGTGCTGGAAGATGCCGCCGTGAATGCCGGCGGCGCCCCGCGGGACCGCATCTTCGACACGCTGATGCGCCGCATCGATGCTCTGCAGCCGCACCGAGAGGGGCTGATCCGCTTCGGGCGGGATATGCGGCACGACCCGCTGCTCAGCCTGGCCCTGGCGCCGGTGCTGGCCGCCTCCATGGCGTGGATGCTGGAGGCGGCGCGGGTCACGACCTGCGGCGTGACCGGTATGCTGCGGGTGAAAGGCCTCTCGGCGGTCTGGATCGCGACCCTGCGGGCGTGGGAACAGGACGAGAGCATGGATCTCGGCTCCACCATGGCTGCGCTGGATCGTGCGCTGGACAAGGCCGAGCGGATCGCCCGCACGCTGCGGCTTGATGCGGGCGAAGCATCGCCGCCCCCCGCGCCAGCCCCCGAGGTCGTGACCTGAGCTTTGGGGAAGCTGTTTTGCGCCGCGCCCGGCGCGGCCTAGACTGGCTGTGAAGCCAGAACCGAGGAGACGTTCATGTCGGACCGCCCCAAGTTTCCCCTGGAGACGGACATGATGCGCCTGCTTTCCGAGTTCCGCCTTCCGGCCCTGCCGGACGCGGACGCGTTGGCCGTCGCGCAGAAGCGCAACCTGGAGGCGCTCTCCGCCGCCAACAAGGTGGCGCTGGAAGGCGCGCAGGCGGTGGCCCGGCGGCACATGGAGATCCTGCAGCAGTCCGTCTCCGAGATGACGCAGGCTCTGCAGGGCCTCTCCGCCGAGGCCACGCCGCAGGAGAAGGCGGCGAAACAGGCGGAGGTGCTGAAGGCCAGCTATGGCCGGGCGGTAGCCAACATGCAGGAGATCGCCGACCTCATCCAGAAGTCGAATGCCGAGGCGCTGAGCGTGCTGAACCGGCGCTTCGCCGAGGCGATGGATGAGGTCAAGTCACTGATGGCCAAGTCCTCCGGCTGATCCGGAAGCGGGCGGCGGCCACGCCCGCCGCCCTGCCGGCGCTCAGGCCGGCAGCCGCACCCGCGCGCGCAGCCCTCCCAGCGGGCTGCCTTCCAGGGCGATGTCCCCACCATGCGCCCGCGCGATATCCCGTGCGATCGCCAGCCCAAGGCCGGTGCCGCCGGCCGAGAAGCTGGTGAAGGGCTTGAAGGCCTCCTCCCGCGCCGCTTCCGGGATACCCGGTCCGTCGTCATCCACCGTGATCATCACCCAGCGGCCCGGCGGACGGCCTGGCTCCTGGCGCGGCACCTCGGTGATGGCGAGGGCGATGCGGCGAGCATGGCGGCGGGCATTGTCCAACAGGTTGCCGAGGCAGCGGCGCAGCGCATCCACCCGCACCGGCAGCACAACCGTTCCCGACGCCTCCACGGTCACCATCGCGCCGTCCCGCCGGGCGCGCGCGGCAAGATCCTCCACCAGTTCGGCGATATCGGCTGGCTGGGCATGTTCAGTCCCCTCGCCGCGCGCGAAGGCGAGATAGGTGGCGATCATCCGCTCCATTTCCGCCACATCCTCCGACATGGCGGCGGCGTCCTCCTCCGTCCCCGCCGGCAGCATGGCGAGGCCGAGGCGGAGGCGGGTGAGCGGCGTGCGCAGGTCGTGGCTGATGCCGGCCAGCATCTCCGTCCGCTGATTGACGAAGCGGCGGATGCGCGCCTGCATCTGGTTGAAGGCCGCGGCGGCCTGTCGCACCTCGCTGGCACCCTCCGGCTTGATCGGACCGATCTCGCGTCCCATGCCAAAGGCCTCGGCGGCGCTGGCGAGGCGGCGGATGGCACGCACCTGGTTCTTCATGAACAGGGCGGCGACCACGAAGAGCAGCAGCGATGTGCCGACCAGCCAGATGACGAACAGATAGAGCGTACCGAAGAACAGCCGTTTGCGGGGCGCCTCCACATGCAGCACGCCACCGGGCATCTGCACGCGGATGATCACGCTGCGCGGGTCGCTCTGCCAGTCCGTGTCGAAGGGCAGGCCGACACGCTCACGGAGCGCCTGCGAGAGGTCCTCCTCCAGAGGGAGGAGGGGCAACCAACTCTGCCGCTGGCTCGGCATGCCGATGCTCGCCCCCGGTTCGAAGGCAAGCGAGAGGTCGAGCCGCCAGGCCGCCTCACGAAACACCCAACTATGGTCCTCTCCGCTCCGCTGGCGCCCGAGGATCTCGACCACCATGCCGACGTCGCCGGCAACGCCGCCCGCCAGCCGGCGCGAGATGACGTCGAGATGCCCGCCATAGAAGAGCTGCAGCGCAACGCCCTGGAGGATGAGCAGCGGCAGCAGGATGATCAGCAGGGTGCGGCCCAGCAGGCCGCGCGGCGTCAAATAGCGGAAGGGCGCCCCCATGCGCCGGAGCAGCCGCCGCGCCCAGGAGGGACCGCCTCTCATGTGCCGGGCTTCAGGACATAGCCGCGGTGCCGCACCGTCTGCAGGAAGCGGGGCTCACGGGGATCGGGCTCGATCTTGCGGCGCAGGCGCGTCACCTGCACGTCCACCGCGCGCTCGCCCGCCTCCGGCGTGCCCAGGGCAGCGGCAATCTCCTCGCGCGTCAGCACCTCTCCCGCCCGCCGGGCCAGGGCGGAGAGCAGCGCCGCCTCGCCACTGGTCAGGCGGTGCGTACCATCCTGGCCGCGCAACTCGCCACGCTCCGGGTCGAACCATCGGGAGCCGAGCTGCACCGGCGCCAGCGGCAGGCTGGCGGGCAGCGCGGGTGCCGCCCGCCTGAGGATGGTACGGATGCGCAGCGCCAGTTCACGGGGATCGAAGGGCTTGGCCAGGTAGTCATCGGCGCCATGCTCGAAGCCGGCGATGCGATCGTCCGGAGCGCCCGCGGCGGTCAGCATCAGGATCGGCACGTCATGCCCTTCCCGGCGCAGGCCCTCGGTCAGCTCCAGGCCGGATTCGCCGGGCATCATCACGTCCACCACCAACAGGTCGAAGGTCATGCCTTGCATGGCCTGCCGCGCCAAGGCGGCGTCGGCGGCGGCGGTGACGCGGAAGCCTTGCTCGGAGAGGAAGCGTTGCAGCAGGTTGCGCAGCCGCGCGTCGTCATCCACCACCAGCAGATGCGGCTCGTTCCCGCTCATGCGGCACTCCGGGGCTTGGGGTGGATGGGGCCGCTGCGCGGATCGGGCGGCGCAGCGCGGTCAAGCTGGGCACGCGCCTCCGGCCCCATCAACCCGCGCATGACGCGGCGGAATCCCTCCACCGCCACCGGCCCGGCCTCGCGATAGGCGCGCATGACCCATTCACGCTGCCGCTCGAAAAGACGCCGCTCCAGCGCCTCGCCCTTTTCGGTCAGGGTCAGCAGGCGCTGGCGGCGGTCGCTGCGACCTGGGGTCTGGGTGACATAGCCCTCCTCGACCAGCGGCGTCAGCACCCGGCCGAGCGACTGCTTGGTGATGCCGAGGATCGCCAGCAGCTCTCCCACGGTGATGCCGGGCCGCCGCCCCACGAAGTGCAGCACGCGGTGGTGCGCCCGCCCCATGCCAAGCTCGGCCAGAATGGCGTCGGGCCCGGCGGTGAAGTCGCGGTAGCCGAAGAACAGCAGGTCCTGCGCCAGCCGGAGTTCCTCCTCCCGGAGGAAAAGCAGCTGGCGGCCTGCGCCGACGGGCTTGGCCTCGCCCGCGGCCTTCGCGTCCGGTGTGTCTGGCATCCCTGGCATGCGTCCGTCTTTGGTCAGCTTCGTTGACATATTAGCGAAGCAAGTTTTACGATCCGGGTATCAGGCGCAATGATATTGCGTAATTAAGATCGGGAGGATGTCACTCATGACGCTGGTTCCCTTCGACGACCGCGACGGCTGGATCTGGCTGGACGGTCAGATGGTGCCCTGGCGGGACGCCCGGCTGCATGTCCTGACCCATGGTCTGCATTATGCCAGCGGCGTGTTCGAGGGCGAGCGGGCCTATGGCAGAAATATTTTCAAGCTGCGCGCGCATACCGACCGGCTGATCGCCTCCGGCCGCATCCTGGGCTTCGAGATTCCCTGGAGCGCCGAGGAGATCGACGCCGCCTGCATGGCAGTGCTGGAGAAGAATGGGCTGGAGGATGCCTATCTGCGGCCGATCGCCTGGCGCGGCTCGGAGATGCTGGCGGTGGCGGCGCAACAGACGAAGATCCATCTGGCGATTGCCGCCTGGGCCTGGCCGAACCTGTTCGGTGCAAACCGCATGAAGGGCGTGCGGCTCGCCATGGCGCAATGGCGCCGGCCGGCGCCGGATACGGCGCCCACCGCCTCCAAGGCCTCAGGTCTCTATATGATCGGCACGCTCTCCAAGCACGCCGCCGAGGCGGAGGGCTACGACGACGCGCTGATGCTCGACTTCAAGGGCGACATCGCCGAGGCGACCGGCGCCAACATCTTTTTCGTCATGGAGGGCGAGCTGCACACGCCGACGCCCATCTGCTTCCTCGACGGCATCACCCGCCGCACGGTGATGGGCCTTGCCCGGCACCGGCAGATCAAGGTGGTGGAGCGCACCATCGCGGCGGATGAAATTGGTGGCGCCACGGAAGTCTTCCTCGCGGGAACGGCAGCGGAGGTAACGCCCGTGCGCGTCATCGGCGAGCATAGCTTCACGCCGGGCGCCATCACCGAGACGCTGCTGAAGGACTACGAGGCGCTCGTGCGGCTGAAGCCGGAGGAAGTGGCGCGCCGCGCCCCCTGAGCGCCTAGCTGGCCGGGGCGGCGCCTAGCCGATTGCCAGCGCGATCGCGACCAGCACGATCACGCCGGCCAGCACGGCCAGGATCATCCGCCCGGTGCGCGACCGGTCCGCCGAGCCGCGCGCCTCGGCCTCGCTGCCGCTATGCGCCAGGCTTCGCGCCGCGTTAGGGGCGGCGCCCACCTCCATCGCATGGGCGTGCGCGATCATTTCCGGGCTGGGTGGAACGCCAGCGGCTTCGTCATCGGCACCGAGGGGTGCGGCGGCCGGATCGCTGAAGGCTACCTTGTCGCCACTACGGCCGCTGTCGATGTCATGGCGCAGCTTGTCCACGCGCGCGTCGGTTCCAGCCATGTCCCGTCTCCCGGCGGCAAGGCTCCGGCCCGCCGCCTTACCGTTCAAGATGTCAGCGCCCGCCGAGGGCGCTGGGCTGAGAGAGAAGCCGCCGACGAGGCGGGAGGTTTCCGGGTGCCGCAAAAAGGCAGGCGGCGGCCCTGCCTTCACCTTCTCTTCCCTCGGGTCCAGAATGCGCGGCAAGCACACCGAAGGGGAACGCCGCCCGCATGAGCTGGACCGATGCCTCCGCCCGCAACGCCTTGCGGCGCCTGTTCGACGCGGCGATCCGCGCGGCCGACCCACGGGCCATCCTCGCCCGCCACCTGCCCGAGCCCCCGAAGGGCCGCGTGGTCGTGGTGGGCGCCGGCAAGTCGGCCGCGGTGATGGCTGCGGCGGTGGAGGAGGCCTGGCCGCAGGTCAACCTCTCCGGTCTCGTCATCACTCGTTACGGCCATGCGGTTCCCACGCGGCGGATCGAGGTCGTGGAAGCCTCCCACCCCGTCCCCGACGCGGCGGGCGAGGCGGCGGCGCGGCGCGTGCTGGCGGCGGTTCAGGGACTCGGTGCCGACGACCTCGTGCTGGCGCTTATCTCCGGCGGCGGCTCGGCGTTGATGGCGCTGGCCGCCGAGGGACTGAGCCTGGCTGACAAGCAGGCGGTGAACCGCGCCCTGCTCGCCTCCGGCGCCACCATCCACGAGATGAACTGCGTGCGCCGGCATCTCTCCGCCATCAAGGGCGGCCGGCTGGCGGCGGCGGCGTATCCGGCGCGGATGGTGACGCTCGCAATCTCCGACGTGCCGGGTGACGACCCGGCGGTCATCGCCTCTGGCCCCACCGTGCCCGACCCTTCCACCTTCGCGGAGGCGCGCGGCATCGTCGCGCATTACGGCATCGATCTGCCTGCCTCCGTGGCCGCGCATCTCAAGGCTGCGGCGGAGGAGACGCCCAAGCCCGACGACCCGCGCCTGGCCCGCGCCGAGTTCCGCATGATCGCCACCCCACAGATGGCGCTGGAGGCGGCTGCGACGGAGGCGCGCGCCCTCGGCCTCGCGCCGCTGCTGCTGGGCGACGCGTTGGAGGGCGAGGCGGCGGTGGTCGGCACGGTTCTGGCCGGAATGGCCCGCAGCGTGCGGACGCATGGCCATCCGCTCGGCGCCCCGGCGGTGCTGCTCTCGGGCGGCGAGACGACGGTGACCATCCGCCCCGGCGTGACGCCGGGGCGGGGCGGACGCAACTCCGAGTGCCTGCTTGGCTTTACCCTCGCCGCCGCCGGAATGCCCGGCACCTGGGCGCTGATGGGCGACACGGATGGCATCGATGGCTCGGAGGACAATGCTGGCGCCCTCGCCGCGCCGGACACCCTGGCCCGCGCGGCGGCGACGGGGCTGGACCCGCGTGCCATGCTGGCTTCACACAACAGCCACGCCTTGTTCGACCGGCTTGGCGATACCATCGTCACCGGACCGACGCTTACGAATGTCAATGATTTCCGTGCCATTCTGATCGTCTGAGCCGAGTCCGGCTTCCGTCCGACGGGCCAAAGCGCCCGCCTCCTCTCCCGAGCGGGCCAAAGCGCCCGCAGCCGAAGGACAGAACTTTGCCGCCGCGTATCCCTCTCCGCCGCCGTCGCCGCACCAAGATCGTCGCCACGCTCGGTCCCGCCAGTTCCACGCCGGAGGTGATCGAGCGCCTCTACCGCGGCGGGGCCGACGTGTTCCGGCTCAACTTCAGCCATGGCAGCCATGAGGACCACGCCAGCCGCATCCAGATGATCCGCGCGCTGGAGAAGCGCGTCGGGCGGCCGATCGGCATCCTGGCTGACGTGCAGGGGCCGAAGCTGCGCGTCGGCCGCTTCCAGGGCGGACGCGTGCAGTTGCAGACCGGGCAGAGCTTCCGCCTGGACCTCAGCGCCACGCCGGGCGACGTGCGGCGCGTGCAACTCCCGCATCCCGAGATCATCGCGGCCGCGCGCATCGGCACCACGCTGCTGCTGGACGACGGCAAGCTGCGCCTGCGCGTGGTACACAAGCGCGACGACCACCTGGAGACCGAGATCCTGGTCGGCGGCGCGCTTTCCGACCGCAAGGGCGTCAACGTGCCGGACGTGGCGCTGCCGATCCCGGCGCTGACGGCGAAGGATCGCGCCGATCTCGACTTCGTGCTGCCGCTCGGCATCGAGTATATCGGCCTCTCCTTCGTGCAGCGGCCGGAGGACGTGATTCAGGTGAAGGAGATCGCCGACGGGCGGGCCTGGGTCATGGTGAAGATGGAGAAGCCGCAGGCCGTCGAGAACCTTGAGGGCATCCTCGACGCCACCGACTGCGCCATGGTGGCGCGCGGCGATCTCGGCGTCGAATGCCCGCCCGAGGAGGTTCCGCTGGTGCAGAAGCGCATCGTGCGCGAGTGCCGCCGGCGCGGCCTGCCGGTCGTGGTGGCGACGCAGATGCTGGAGAGCATGATCAACGCGCCCTCCCCGACCCGCGCCGAGGCTTCCGACGTCGCCACCGCCGTATTCGACGGGGCGGATGCGGTGATGCTCTCCGCCGAGAGCGCCGCCGGCCAGTTCCCCTATGAGGCGGTCAACATGATGGACCGCATCCTGGCCCGGGTGGAGCAGGACGACGGCTGGCGGCAGATCACCGACGCCGCGCGCCCGGAGCCGCAGAAGAACTCCGCCGGTGCCATCGCCGCCGCCGCGCGGCAGGTGGCGGAGACGATCGGCGCTCAGGCCATCGCCACCTTCACCGCGACCGGCTCCACGACGCTGCGCGTGGCGCGGGAACGGCCCTCCAGCCCGATCATCGGCCTGACCTCCAGCGAGGAGACAGCGCGGCGCATGGCGGTCGTCTGGGGCGTGCATCCGCTGCCCTCTGCCGAACCGCACAGCATGACGGACATGGTGGCCAAGGCGGTGCGTGCGGCGCAGATTGAAGGCTTCGCGCAGGCTGGCGAGGAAGTGGTGGTGACGGCTGGCGTGCCGTTCGGGACGCCAGGCACCACCAACGCGCTGCGCGTCGCGGTGGTGAAGTAAGAGGGCCTCAGGCCAGCGGGAAGGCGGTGCCCATCCGCCGGAGGTGGTCGCCCTCGTGGCGCGCCACCTCCGCCAGAATAAGGTCCGTCGCACCGTCCCGCAGCGCACGGCGGGCCTCCAGCGCCGGAGAGGTGCCGTAGATGCCGTGGCCATCGGTGCCGAGGACGGTGGCCACCCCGGCCCGGATCAGCCGCGCCAGACGGCCGCCGCCGCCGCTCCGGCCGGGGCCGCTGCGGTAGCCGAGCGCCCGGTTGGAGCCGATCCCCATCTCCACAACGGCGCCGATCTCGCGCGCGAGGGCCACCTCGCGCCGCCCAACGCCGTAAAGCGCATGGCCGACCCGGCCCATCCCTGGCGGCAGCCCCGCTGTCCGGAAGCCTTCGAGCGCCGCGCGCACATTGCCGGGGTGCCAGGGCGTCTCGCCCGCATGAACGCGGACCACCGTGGGAAGGCCCCGGCGTACGCGCCCGGCGGCCCAGGCGACCACCACTGGCATGAAGTCCTCGGTCGGGTTGGTCTCATGGCCCGCGAGATCGACACCGGCCAACAGCAGATGGCCTTCCATCAAAGCGTCGAGCCGCGCCAGCGCACGAGCGATGTCATCAGGCGCCGCGTGCCGGTTGATGGTGGCCAGGAAAAGGATGCGAACCCCGGCATTCGCCAGGATTTGGCGGGCAGCGCTCTCCGCCGCGCGCATCCAGGCCTCGCCCTCCTCGCCCGGCGCGAGCGGGGCGCTGGCGCTGAGTTCGATATGTGTCACGCCGTCGCGGCGGCCGTCCTCCGCCACCGAGGCGAGGATGCCGGGCAGCAGCGCCGGATGGGCGCCGAGCGGACGGCGGATGGAATAAGCCCGCTCCAGCAGGACGAAGGGGTCCGGTCCCTCGCCCATAGCCGGGCGCCGGGGCATCTCCATTGCGGCTTCGAGCAGGGCGAGACTTTCCGGCGGCAGATCCCGCAGCCGGACCATGGGCGAGCCCCTCGCGGGCGCAGCAATGCCGCCGGGCAGGATGCGCGTGTCGCCCTCGGCCAGACGCACCCCCTGCGGAAGGGGAACATCGGCAAGGCGCAGCATGGCGGCCGGATAGTGCAGGTCGTGCAGCAGACCGAGGCGAACCAGCTCGGCGGAACGGGGCGCGCCGGTGAGGTGCGTGTGGATGTCGGTGGTGACCGAGGGCGCGGCGGGGGTGACTTGCGGCTGCTCCATGTCCGACCTTAGCGGGAGCGATGGCGCGCCGCCATCAAAACAGTGCGCGCCACTTTCCGCTCGCAGGGACCGGCCTCAGCGGGCCGCCTTCTCGCGCGCCAGCAGCTCCTGCTTGCGAGGCAGTCCCCAACGGTAGCCGGTCAGCGCACCATCCTTGCCGATCACGCGATGGCAGGGCACGGCAAGCGCGGTCGGGTTGGCCGCGCAGGCCGCCGCCACGGCGCGCACGGCGCGAGGCTGACCGATGGCCTCCGCCAAGCTGGAATAGGTGGTGGTGCGGCCGGGCGGGATCGCCATCAGCGCCTGCCAGACGCGCTGCTGGAAGGCGGTCCCGCGCAGGTCCAGCGGCAGGGCGCGGGCCGCATGCGGTTCCTCGATCAGCGCCACCACGTCCTGCAGCATCGCCGCCATCGCCTCGCCAGCGGGCAGGCGCTGCGCATGCGGGAAGCGCGCGGCCAGCTCGCCGAGGAGGGTTTCCTCGTCCGGGCCGAAGGCGATGCGGCAGATGCCCTTTCCGGTCGCGGCCACCATCAGCAGGCCGAGCGGGGAGCCGGTGAAGGCATAGTGGATCGTCTCGCCCTCGCCGCCGCGCCGGGCGGCGCCGGGGCTCATGCCGAGCAACCGGCCGGGCTGCTCATAGACGCGGCTCTCGCTGCCGAAGCCGGCTTCCGCCACCGCTTCGGCCACGCGAACGCCTTCGCCCAGCGCAGCCTGCAGGCGCCGGGCTTTCACCGCATCGGCATAGGCGCGCGGGGTCAGGCCGGTGATCTCTCGGAACAGCCGCAGGAAATGGTGGCGGGCATAGCCGGCGCGCGCAGCCAGTTCGGCCAGAGGCGGCATCACCTCCGCCGCGTCGATGCGGGCGCAGGCGTCGCGCACCGCCTCGGCATGCAGGGCGGCGCGGCTGCCGAGGGGATCACAGCGGCGGCAAGGGCGGAAGCCCGCCGCCTCGGCGCTGGCGGTGTCCGGGAAGAAGCGGACATTACGCCGCAGCGGCAGGCGCGAGGGGCAGCCGAACCGGCAGTACACGCCCTGCGTGGCCACCGCATAGACCATGTCAGGCCTCGCCTCGCGGCGTTGCAGCTCGGCCCAGAGCATGTCGGGATCGGGTTTCATGGGGAGGTTTGTGCCAGGGATGGCACCCTCCGCGCCATCCGCGGGTTGCGGCGGTTCAGATGCCCTGACCATGCACCGCGCGGTAGAGCTTGCGCAGCCGCTCCTCCGCCCCGGGCATGCGGGGATAGATGGTCACCGCCTCCTGCATGGAGCGCAACGCGTCCTCGGCATCGCCCATCTGCTCCTGCAGGCCGGAGAGCACGGCCAGTGCGGTAAAGTGGCGCGGCTCCAGCGTCAGCACCTGCCGCAGGTCGCGCAGGGCGGCGGTGATGTCGCCGGTCTCGGCCAGGGCCTGGGCGCGCATCAACCAAGCCTGGACACAGTCGGGCTGGAGCACCAGGGCGGCATCGAAATCCTCCACCGCATCGGCCGCCGCCTCGCTGCGCAGGTTGCGCTGGCCGCGGTCGAGCAGCAGCGTCACCGCCGGGGAGGCGGCCTGCGCCCAGAGATTCCGGATCTGCGCCGCAACGGCCGCGGCGACGGTGTCGTCCGGCGCGTTGGGCAGGGCATCCAGCAGGCGGTCGAGTTGCGCGCGGCGTGCCTCGGGCGCAGCGGGCCGGGGGCCCGGCTGCTGCGCCGCCGCCCCTGATGGAAGGAGCGGAAAGGCCAGTGCAGAGGCAAGGAGGAGCGGCGCGACGCGCATAGCTCATAGGTTGGACCAGCCTGCCACGCGCGCAAGGAAAATCCGCCTCCTCCTGCGCCGGCGGCGGTCTCTCTGCGGTTTCGGCGCCTCGTGCAACTCGAGGAGGTCACACCGGCGCCAGAGGTGCATTGTCGGCCGTTGGCAATGAGGGCACCGGCAGGCAGGATATGGCCATGCATCTGGTGCTGGCAGGCGCGGGCCATGCGCATCTGGAGGTGCTGCGGCACTTCGGCCGGCAGTCGCCGGGTGCGGAGCCGCCACGCCTTACGCTGGTGACGCCCGAGGCAACCGTGATCTATTCGGGTGCAGTGCCTGGGGTGGTGGCCGGGCTGTTGCCGCCCGGTGCTGCGGAGATCCCCCTGGCGCCGCTGCTCGCCAAGGCCGGTGCGGAATGGATCGAGGATCAGGTCACCGGCCTTGATGCCGAGCGCCGGCTGCTCCTGCTCCGCAGGAACCCTCCCCTCGCCTATGACCTGCTTTCGCTCGATACCGGCGCCCTCACGGCCACGCCCCCGGGCTGCGTGCCTGTGCGGCCGTGGCGAGGCCTGTTCGCGGCGCTGGCGGCGCTCGACCCCGCTGCCGGCCGGGTGGCGGTCATCGGCGCAGGCATAGGCGGGGTGGAGCTTGCCCTGGCGCTCGCCCGCCGCCCTGGGCCGCACCCCCTGCTGCTGGAGGCGGCCCCGGAACTGCTTCCTGGCCTTCCGGCGAGCTTCCGTGCCCGCGCGGAGCGGATCTTGCGGCTGGCCGGCATCTCCTGGCGCACCGACTTTCCGGTGGAGTGCCTGGATGACGGCGTATTGCACAGCGCGGAAGGCCGCATGGGTCAGGTGGCGCTGGCGATCGCCTGCACCGGCGCGCGCCCTGCCATCGACCTGCGCGGCAGCGGCCTGGCCTGCGACGCGGCAGGCTTCCCGCGGGTGGACGCCACGCTGCGCAGCCCGAGCCACCGGGAGGTGTTCGGTGCCGGCGACGGCGTCGGCTCGGGCCTGCCGAAGGCGGGCGTCTGGGCCGTGCGCGCCGGCCCGGTGCTGGCCGGGAACCTGTCGCGCGCGCTCCGCGGGGAGGCGCCGGAGCCCTGGACGCCGCAACGGCAGGCGCTGGTCCTGCTCGGCACGGGGCGTGGGGAGGCTCTCGGCCTCTGGCGCGGGATCAGTTTCGAGGGAGCCTGGGCCTGGCGCTGGAAACGATGGCTGGATGACCGCTTCCTCCGACGCTACGCCGGGACAGGAGGCGACCAGCTTTGACGAACTGCGCTCCCGGCCTATCTGCTTCGTGCCGATGCCCGCAAAATTCCTCGCGGGCGGCTGCCACCCGCCTTCGCCTCGCGCGTTGGCGGCTCAGCCTGCGCCTGCCGCGCCGCGCGGCGGGGTCCATCACGCCATTGCCGTGTCCCCGCCCGGCACGGCCCTGACCGGAGAACCACGCCGATGCCCCGCACCACCCTCACGCGCCGCGCCGCCCTGGCCAGCGCCACGGCCCTGCTGCTCGCTCATCCACGCCTGAGCCTGGCACAGGACAAGCCGGTCGTAGTCGGCTCGAAGCTGGACACCGAGGGCGCCCTGCTCGGCGAGATGATGGCCCGGCTCCTGGAAGCCAAGGGCGTGAAGGTGGAGCGCCGCCTGCAACTCGGCCCGACCAACATCGTCCGGCAGGCGCTGCTCTCCGGCGAGATTGACCTCTATCCCGAATATACCGGGAACGGCGCCTTCTTCTTCCAGATGGAGGACGACCCGGCCTGGCACGACCCCGCCAAGGCCGCCGACAAGGTTCGCGGGCTCGATCTGGAGCGCAACAAGCTCGTCTGGCTGCAGCCGGCCAGCGCGAACAACACCTGGGCCATCGCCATCCGCCGCGACCTGGCGGAGAAAGGCAAGCTGAAGTCGCTGGAGGATCTCGCCGGTTATCTGCAGAAGGGTGGCGAGTTCAAGCTGGCGGCCTCCGCCGAGTTCGTCGAGAGCCCGGCGGCGCTGCCCGCCTTCCAGAAGGCCTATGGCTTCACCCTGCCGCCGGAGCGGCTGCTGGTGCTGGCCGGCGGCGACACCGCCGTGACCATGCGCGCCGCCGCCGAGCGGTTGAACGGGGTGAATGCCGCCATGGTTTACGGCACGGATGGCGCCATTTCCGCGCTGGATCTCGTGGTGCTGGAAGACCCGAAAGGCGCTCAGGTCGTCTATCAGCCGGCGCCGGTGCTGCGGAAGGCGCTGGCGGACCGGCTGCCGCAGGTCGACGAATGGATGCGGCCGCTCTTCGCCTCCCTCACCTTGGAGACGCTGCAGAAGCTGAACGCGCGCATCGTGGTCGAGGGCCAGCCCGCGCGGCAGGTCGCCGAGGCGCATCTGCGCGGCCTCGGCCTGTTGGGCTGAGGCATGCCGCTGCGCCCCGCCCTGCTCGCCGCCAGCCAGCCCGCCGCCGCGCCCACCCCGCCGCGCGAGGCCACGGCCGTGGCCTTGCTGGCGGCAATGGCAGCGCTGGCGCCCTTCCTGCTCGGCTGGCTCTCGCTGGCGCCCAACCGGCTGCTGAGCCCACGCCCTGCCGCCCTGCCGATGGGGCCGGAGCTGGGCCTGGCCATGGGCACTTTCCTGCTCGCCTGCCTGCTGATGCTGCTGCTGGCGCGCCGGGCGGCGCTGCTGCCCTGGGCGGAGGCCACCGCCGCGCTGGCGCTTTGCGCGCTGCTGGCCACCGCCGGACTGGGTGCACGCGCGGCACTGGACGCGGCCTCCCCCATGGCGCGCGCCATGCCGGCAGCCGGGGTTTGGGTCTCGATGCTGCTGCTGGCCCTGGCGGCGGGAAGCTGCGCGGCCGGGCGCGGTGGCACGCCCGGCCGCTTCCTGGCGCTGGCCGTGCTCGGCCTGGGCGGCCTGCTGGCGACCGGTCTGCTGGATGGGCTTTCGGTCGTGCACGAGGCCGCCGCCCGTGGGCCGGAGCTGCGCAGCGCCCTCGCGGGCCATCTGGCGCTGGCCGGTGGCGCGCTGGCGCTGGCGCTGCTGGTTTCCGTGCCGCTGAGCCTGCTGGCCCTGCGCCGCCCCCAACTTGAGGCGGCGCTGATGGGCCTCGCCAACGGCTTTCAGGTGGTGCCATCCCTGGCGCTGTTCGGGCTGCTGATGGGACCACTGGCAGCCTTGGCGGCATTCTGGCCAGCGCTGCGGGACTGGGGTGTCGGCGGCATCGGCCCGGCGCCGGCTATCCTGGGCATCGCCGCTTATCTGCTGCTGCCGCTGGCCAGCAGCCTGCTGGCCGGGCTGCGCGTCGCCTCGCCCGCCCTGCTGGACGCCGCGCGCGGCCAGGGCATGACGGAAGGCGGCATCCTGCGCCGGCTGCGCCTGCCGCTCGGGCGCGGCGTCATGCTCGGCGGGCTGCGCGTGGCGGCGGTGCAGGCGGTGGGGCTCGCCACCCTGGCGGCGCTGATCGGCGGCGGCGGGCTGGGCCGGCTTCTGTTCCAGGGCATCGGCCAGATGGCGACCGACCTGATCCTGCTCGGCGTGCTGCCGGTGGTGCTGCTCTCCCTGCTGGTGGACGGGCTCTTGGCCCTGCTGCAATCGGCGCTGGAGGTGGCCCGGTGATTCGCTTCGAGGGTGTCACCCGCCGCTACGGCGACCGCGCGGTGGTGGACCGCGTGACACTGGACGTGCCGGACGGCAGCATCTGCGTGCTGCTCGGCGAGTCCGGCTCCGGCAAGTCCACATTGATGCGGATGGTCAACCGGCTGGTGGAGCCGAGCGCCGGCCGCGTGCTGGTGAATGGTCGCGACGTGGCAACCGCCGATCCGGAGGCGCTGCGGCGCGGCATCGGCTATGTCATCCAGTCCGTCGGGCTGTTCCCGCATTGGCGGGTGGCCGAGAATATCGCGACGGTGCCGCGGCTGCTGGGCTGGGATGCCGCTCGCATCATTGCACGGGTGGACGAGTTGCTGGCGCTTGTCGGGCTGGAACCGGGGCGCTTCCGCGAGCGGTTTCCGCATGAGCTGTCCGGCGGACAGGCGCAGCGCGTCGGCCTCGCCCGCGCCCTCGCCGCCGATCCGCCCTTGCTGCTGATGGACGAGCCCTTCTCCGCCCTCGACCCCGGCACGCGGCGCGGCCTGCAGGCGGAACTGCGCACGATCCATGCCGAGACGGGCAAGACCATCCTCTTCGTCACGCATGACGTGGAGGAGGCGCTGACCCTGGCCGATACCGTTGCGGTGCTGGAGGAGGGCCAGCTTGCCGCGCGCGGCAAGCCGGCCGAGTTGCTGGAGCGCGGCACCGGCGCGCCCGTGCGCCGCCTGTTCGGCGAGGACAGCCTGGCCTTCCACCGGCTCGCCACCCTGTCCGTCAGCGCCATCGCCCGGCCGGAGGATGCCGCGGGCGGCCTGCCGATCCTGCCGGCGGAGGCCTCGCTGAAGCAGGCGCTGATGCTGATGCTCTCGGAGGGCACCGACCGGCTGGCGGTGCCGCCCTCCGGCGCCTTCGCCGGCGGCACGCTCTACTGGTCCGACCTGGTGCATGCCGGATGAGCGCGCTGCTGGCGCAGGTGGCGGGCTTCCTGGTCGCGCTTTGGGCGGCGCCGCATCTGGGCGCGCTCTGGCACATGCTGTTCCCTGCCCTCGCCCGCCCCACCTGGGACAGCCAGAGCTGGTTCGTGCTGCTCGGCGAGCACCTGCTGCTCTCGCTGGGCGCGGCGCTGATCGCCGCCGTGCTCGGCCTCAGCGCCGGCATCCTGGCGACGCGCGGCGCCGGGCGCGCGCTGCGCCCGTTGCTGGATGCCGTCTTCGCCTTCGCCCAGGCCATTCCGCCGGTCGCGGTGATCGCGCTCGCCCTGCCGCTGCTCGGTTTCGGCGCGGCGCCGACGCTGCTGGCGCTGGTGCTCTACGCCGCTCTTCCGGTGATGCGCAGCGCCGTGGCCGGGCTGGACGCCGTGCCGCCCGCCGTGCTGGACGCGGCGCGCGGCACCGGCATGGGCCGGGCCGGCATCCTGGCGCGGGTGGAACTCCCGCTCGCCCTGCCGGTGATCCAGGCCGGGCTGCGGGTGGCGGTGGTGCTCTCCATCGCCACCACCGCCGTCGGCGCGGTGGCGGGGGCAAGCTGCCTGGGCACGCCGATCGTGGTCGGGCTGGCCAATGGCAACACCGCCTGGGTGCTGCAGGGAGCGATCTTCACCGCCTGGCTGGCGCTGATCGCCGACCGGGCACTGCGGCTGGGGCTGCGCCGCGGCGCCACGGCCTGAGGCGCGGCGCTACAGCCGCACCTTCAGCAGCCGCCCCAGCTCGCCCATGATGCCAGCGCGGAAGAGCAGCACGCAGACGACGAAGATCACGCCCTGGATCACCGTCACCCAGGCGCCCAGTTCGGCGAGCTGGTTCTGCATCAGCACGATCACCGCCGCCCCGGCCACCGGGCCGAAGACGGTGCCAAGGCCGCCGAGCAGCGTCATCAGCACCACCTCGCCGGACATGCTCCAGTACACGTCGGTCAGCGTGGCGATGCCGAAGACAATGGCCTTGGCGCTGCCGGCCAGCGCCGCCAGCGCGGCCGAGAGGGTGAAGGCCAGCAGCTTGTAGTCATCCACCCGGTAGCCGAGCGAAATGGCGCGCGGCTCGTTCTCGCGGATCGCCTTGAGCACCTGGCCAAAGGGCGAGTGGACGACGCGGCTGATGAAGAGGAAGCCGGCCAGGAAGATCACTGCCACCACCCAGTAGATGGCCATGTCCGGGCGCAGGTCGATGACGCCGAAGAGCGCGCCGCGCGGCACGCGCTGGATGCCGTCCTCGCCGCCGGTGAAGGGCGCCTGGAGGTAGAAGAAATAGACCATCTGGGCGAGCGCCAGGGTAATCATGGCGAAGTAGATGCCCTGGCGGCGGATGGCGATCCAGCCCGCCACCACGCCGAGCACCGCGCCGAAGGCCGTGCCCACGAGGATGGCGAGTTCCGGCGTCAGGCCCCAGACCTTGGCCGCATGCGCCGCGATGTAGCCGCCCGTGCCGAAGAACATCGCGTGGCCGAAGGAGAGCAGTCCGACATAGCCGATCAGCAGGTTGAAGGCGCAGGCGAAGAGCGCGAAGCACAGCAGCTTCATCAACAGCACGGGGTAGAGGAAGAACGGCCCGGCCACCACCAGCAGCAGCATCACCAGAAAGGCGATGCTCTGCGCGCGGTTGAAGCCGAAGCCGGAAAGGCCCAACAGTCCGGGCGCCTCACGCGCCGGAGCGGCGGCGATGGCGGATGCCTGCACGGCCATGGCTCAGGCCCTCCCGAACAGGCCGGCGGGCCGCGCCAGCAGCACGATGGCCATGATGACGAAGATCACAGTGGAGGAAGCCTCCGGGTAGAAGACCTTGGTCAGCCCCTCCACCAGCCCCAGCCCGAAGCCGGTGAGCACCGAGCCGAGGATGGAGCCCATGCCGCCGATCACCACCACCGCGAAGACGACGATGATGAGGTTGGAGCCCATCTGCGGGTTCACCGAATAGATCGGCGCCGCCAGCACGCCGGCGAAGGCGGCGAGCGCCACGCCGGCCGCGTAGGTCAGCGTGATCATGCGCGGCACGTTGACGCCGAAGGCCTGCACCAGCGCGGCATTCTCCGTCGCCGCGCGCAGATAGGCGCCGAGCCGCGTCTTCTCGATGATCAGCCAGGTGGCGAGGCTCATCACCAGCGCCGCCACCACCACCCAGAGCCGGTAGACCGGCATGAACATGAAGCCGAGATCCACCGGCGGGCCGCTCAGCGCGGCCGGCGGCGCATAGGGCATGCCCGAGGAGCCGAACTGGTTGCGGAACACGCCCTCGATGATCAGCGCGAGGCCAAAGGTCAGCAGCAGCCCGTAGAGATGGTCCAGCTTGTAGAGCCGGCTGATCATCGTCTTTTCCAGCAGCACGCCGAAGGCACCGACGATCAGCGGTGCCAGGATCAGCGCCGGCCAGTAGCCGATGCCGAGCCAGTTCAGCAGCATCCAGGCAACGAAGGCGCCCATCATGAACTGCGCCCCATGGGCGAAGTTGATGACGTTCAGCATGCCGAAGATGACGGCGAGACCCAGCGAGAGCAGCGCATAGAAGGCGCCGTTCACCAGCCCCAGCACGACCTGCGGCAGGCCGATCTGCAATTGGAACAGGAGGTCGTCGAGCACTGGCGGAGCTTCCTGCGAGGAGGCATGCGGAAGGCGCGGCGGCGGCCGTCATGCCGCCGCCGCGTCACGGGTCGGCTCAGGTGCGGACCAGGCTGCAGCCGCCCTCGCCCATTGGGCGGAAGGCCTCGTCCGCCGGCGTGGTCTGCAGCACCTTGTAGTAGTCCCACGGCCCCTTCGACTCCTCGGGGCTCTTCACCTCGAACAGGTAGACAGGGCAGAGCTTGCGGCCATCCTCGCGGATCTTGCCAGCGCCGAAGCAGTCGTCGTCGGTCGGCATGGCCTTCATGCGGGCCACGACATCCTTCCCGCTGGCCTTGGCGGGAGCGACGCCCATGTCCTTCACCGCCTTCAGGTAGTGCAGCACCGAGGCGTAGCAGCCGGCATGGTCCATGTTCGGGTAGTTGTCGCCCACCGCGCCCTTCACGCGGTTCAGGAAGGCGCGGGTGCGATCGTTCAGGTCCCAGTAGAAGCTTTCGGTGCAGACCAGGCCCTGCGCCGTCTTCAGCCCGAGCGCGTGCACGTCGCCGATGAACATCAGCAGCACGGCGATCTTCGTGCCGCGGCGGGTGACGCCGAACTCGGCCGCCTGCTTGACGCAGTTGATGGTGTCGGTGCCGGCATTGGCGAGGCCGACCACCTTGGCGCGGCTGCTCTGCGCCTGCAGCAGGTAGGAGGAGAAGTCGGTGGACTGGAGCGGATGCCGCACGCTGCCCAGCACCTTGCCGCCCGCCGCCTTGACGAAGTTCGCCGTGTCCCGCTCCAGCGAATGGCCGAAGGTGTAGTCCGCGGTGATGAAGAACCAGGAATCGCCGCCCGCCTTCACCATGGCGCCGCCGGTGGACTTGGCGAGCATATAGGTGTCGTAGGTCCAGTGGACCGTGTTGGGCGTGCACTGACCGCCGGTCAGTTCCGTCGTGGCGGCGCCGGAGTTGAGGTAGACCTTGTTCTTCTCACGCACGACGGTGTTCACCGCCAGCGCCACGGAGGAATTCGGCACGTCCACGATGACGTCCACGCCATCCTGGTCGAGCCACTGGCGGGCGATGGTGGCGCCGACATCCGGCTTGTTCTGGTGGTCGGCGACGACGACCTCGACCGTGGTACCGGGCGGCGCCATCTCCTTCACCGCCTGTCGCACGCAGGCGACCGAGGTGGGGCCGGAGGTCTCGCGATAAACGCCGGACTGGTCGTTCAGCACGCCGATCTTGATGGCGTTGGACTGCGCGCGGGCACGGCCAGGCAAGGCACTCAGCCCGGCGCCCAGCGCCGGCGTCATGGCCGCGGCGGCAACGGTCTTCAGCAGGCTGCGACGATCTTGTGTCATCGATCCGTTTCTCCCAACGCCCCTGTGTCTCCCCGGGGCCGGTTCCACAGCGCCGCGCGTCCTTGGCGGCCAGCGGCCGCGCGGAAGTGAAGCGTTCCGGGCGCGGTCAGACGCCCAGGTATCCGTGCAGCCGGTCCATCGCGCCGGCCATCTCGGCGTTGCTCACCGCATCCACCACATGGCCGTGCTCCATGACGTAGTGGCGGTCGGCGACGGTCTGCGCGAAGCGGAAGTTCTGCTCGACAAGCAGCACGGTGAAGCCGCGCTCCTTGATGGCGCGGATGGTCCGGCCAATCTGCTGCACGATGACGGGGGCGAGGCCCTCGGTCGGCTCGTCCAGCATCAGCAGCTTCGCCCCGGTGCGAAGGATGCGCGCAATGGCCAGCATCTGCTGCTCGCCGCCCGAAAGCCGGGTGCCGGGCGAGCGCGCGCGCTCCTTCAGGTTCGGGAACAGCGCGTAGATGGCATCGAGATCCATCCCGCCTGGCCGTACCACGGGCGGCAGCAGCAGGTTTTCCGTCACGTCCAGGCTGGCGAATATGCCGCGCTCCTCCGGGCAGAGGGCGATGCCGGCACGGGCGATGCGGTCGCTGCGCGCGCCGATCAGCTCTTGCCCCTCGAAGCGCACGCTGCCGCTGCGCCGTCCGACCAGTCCCATGATGGAACGCAGCGTGCTGGTCTTGCCGGCGCCGTTGCGGCCGAGAAGCGTCACCACCTCCCCTTCCCGCACCTCGATGTTCACGCCGTGCAGGACATGGCTCTCGCCGTACCAGGCCTGCAGGCCCTCGACCTTCAGCAGCGGCTCAGCCATGCGCCTGCGCTCCTGACATGGCGGGATCGGTGCCGAGATAGGCGGCCACGACCTCCGGGTTGCGGGAGACGCTGGCATAGTCGCCCTCGGCCAGCACACGGCCCCGCGTCAGCACGGTGATGGTGTCGCAGAGCCCCTCCACGACGCGGAGGTTATGCTCCACCATCAGCACGGTCCGGCCCTGCGCCACCCGGCGGACGAGCGCGACGATGCGGTCCACATCCTCATGCGTCATGCCGGCGGTGGGCTCGTCGAGCAGCAGCATCACCGGGTCGAGCGCCAGGGTGGTGGCGATCTCCAGCGCGCGCTTGCGGCCATAGGGCAGTTCGCCCGCCAGCAGATGCGCGTGGGCGCCGAGGCCGACATCCTCCAGCAGCGCCCGCGCGCGGGCATCGTACTGGCCGAGCACCTTGTCGGAGCGCCAGAAGTCGAAGCTGCGGCCACGGGCGCGCTGCAGCGCCACGCGGACATTCTCCAGCACCGTCAGGTGCGGGAAGACGGCCGAGATCTGGAAGGAGCGGACCAGACCGAGCCGCGCCACCTCGGCCGGCTTCATGCCCGTGATGTCCCGGCCGTCGAAGCGGATGGTGCCGCGCGTCGGTTGCAGGAACTTGGTCAGCAGGTTGAAGCAGGTGGTCTTGCCTGCTCCATTCGGGCCAATCAGCCCGTGAATGCTGCCGCGCCGTACGTTAAGCGAAACGCCGCCCACAGCCGTGAAACCAAGGAATTCCTTGGTCAGGCCCTCGGTTGCCAGGATGGTGTCCACCCTGCATCTCCTGCTTCCCTGAACGTTTTTTAAGGCCTGTTTTCCAAGCCCTTAGGGGAAGCATGGCGAAGTGGGCGCGCCAGTGCAAGCGCCGCCTTGACGGGCCGCAGCCATTCAGATCGCGAAGTTCAGGGCTTCCGGCGCGGGCCGGCGCAAGCCGGCAATGGTCGCGCGGCGCAGCAGCTCGGCGACGGTGTGGCCGCCAAGCATCTCGAGCAGGGCGCCCTCCAGCTCGGTCCACAGGGGCAGTATCACCAGGTTCTGGAGGGGCGAAGGTGGCGCTTCCTCGGGGAGAGCACCGCTTTCGGCGCCGCTGACCGCTGCCACCACCTCGGCCAGCGTGATGTCCCGCGCTGCCCGGCCAAGCCGATAGCCGCCCTTCGGACCGCGCGTGCTGCTCAGAACCCCGGCGCGCGAAAGCGCCTGCAGCACCGGTTCGATGCCGCGCCGCGCCTCGCCAAGGCGATCCGCGATATCACCTGCCGGAACCGTGGTGCCACGCCCTGCATGGAAGGCCACGTCCAGCACAATGGAAACCGCGGTCATCGCCCGGTCCCGTCGCAACAACATCGTGATTGCCCCCTGATCCACGCGCACAAGGCGTGATATACAGTGCCTATGCGCGAAGGAAACACCTGCCGATCCGCCATGGCCGATAGTTCGACGCAAAACACGGACCGCATGCACCCGAGCGTGCTTTCCACCATCGGCAACACGCCACTGGTCCGCCTGCCCCGCCTGGAGGCAGCCCATGGCGCGCATGCCCGGCTAGCGCTGAAGCTGGAGTTCTTCAACCCCCTGGGCTCGGTGAAGGACCGCATCGGGCTGGCCATGATCGAGGCGGCCGAACGCGAAGGGCGCATCACTCCTGGCGAGTCGGTGCTGGTTGAGCCGACCTCCGGCAATACCGGTATCGCGCTAGGCTTCGTGGCCGCGGCGAAGGGTTACCGGCTGGTCGTCACCATGCCGGACGGTGCCAGCATCGAGCGGCGCAAGATGCTTCGCCTGCTCGGGGCCGAGGTGGAGCTGACGCCCGCCGGACAGGGTATGTCAGGCGCCATCGCACGGGCGGAGGCGATCGTCGCCTCCACGCCAGGCGCCTGGATGCCCCGGCAGTTTGACAATGCCGCTAATCCCGCTGCGCACGAGGCGACCACGGCCGAGGAGATCTGGGCCGACACGGCGGGCGAGGTGGACGTGGTGGTAGGAGGCATTGGCACCGGCGGCACCCTGACGGGGATCGCACGGGCGCTGAAGCCCCGCCGGCCTGGGTTGAGGGTGATCGGGGTGGAGCCCGCCGAATCGGCGGTGCTATCCGGCGACGACCCCGGCCCGCATGAAATTCAGGGCATCGGCGCCGGCTTTCGCCCGACGGTGCTGGAACTGGGGCGGATTGACGAGGTGCGGCGGGTCACGGAACGCGAGAGCTTCGCCGCGGCCCGGCTCTGCGCGCGTACCGAGGGTCTGCCGATCGGCATTTCCTCCGGCGCCGTGCTGCACGCGATGCTGGAGTTGGCGGCGATTCCGGAGATGGAGGGGCGCCTGATCGTCGGCATCGCGGCCTCCTTTGCGGAGCGCTACCTCTCGACGGATCTGTTCGCCGGACTGTAGGCCTCGAAACCGTAAAGTTTGGGCCTCAGCTGTCCGTAAACCCCTCAACCCTGTGGGGCGCGCTGGCGATCTGGCTCGCTTCACACTCCGGCCTGCTTGCCGGACTGAGAAGTCCGGTTGATGGTTCCGGCCTTCGGCATGGCGGAAACCTACTCAGCTTCCATTCCCTGCGGTTTGCTGGCTTACCTGCGCTGCTTCCTGTCCATGGCTGGCATCCTTTTCTGCCGTGAAGCGCTGCCATGGCAGCGGCAACCACTGCCGGATCTGAGCGCAGCCCCGATGAGAGCCGGCCGCAGATCCGTACCGGGCAGATGACGCCCTCCGGAAGGGCGTGGTCCGGCGCCGAGCCCGAAAGAAGTCTGTCCCGCGCTTCCCATGGAGACGCCGAAGGTCGGAACAGAAAACGCTCGAACCTTTTAGAGATGCTGATGTGCGCGGTCAGGATGACGCCGGATCGGCGGATCGCCCCAGGCAAACACCTCGCCGAAGGTCAGGGGCGGCATTCAGGCCAGAACACGCCTTTTCAGGCGCAGGGGAAACTTGCCGGCCTTTGAAGATGGTCGGAGCGGCGGGATTCGAACCCACGACCCCCAGTCCCCCAGACTGATGCGCTACCAGGCTGCGCTACGCTCCGACGGGGTGGGCAATAGCACCGGTGATCGGCCCCCTCAAGCCCCCGCATATCACCTCATGCGCGCTTATCGGCCTTCACCGCCGTTATGCGGGGCTTCACCGAGCGAGCGCAGCTCGGCCGCGATGGTCTCTAGCTCGGCCAGAATGTCGCGCAGCATCGATTGGCCGGAGAGCGCGGGAGGCGCCTCCGCCTCCATCTCGGCCTCCGCCTCGGCCTCTGCAGCTTCTGACCCTTCCAGGCCGCTCTCGCGCAGCAGGCGCTGCACGCCCTTGATGGTATAGCCCTGAGTATAGAGAAGATCGCCGATCCGGCGGAGCAGGGCGATGTCCTCCGGTCGGTAGTAGCGCCGCCCGCCGCCGCGCTTCAGCGGCTTGAGCTGCGGGAACTTGGTCTCCCAGAAGCGCAGCACATGCTGCGGGATCTGCAGGTCCTCGGCGACCTCGGAGATGGTGCGGAAAGCAGTGGGCGCTTTGCGCAGTCGGCCAGAAGCCTCCTGGTCCTCAGGCATGAGTTGCACCCCGTCATTCATCAGTCGGATCCAGCCTCTGCACCGGCCTGGCGGCCGGTGGTTCATTCATCGTCGGGGCCGGCCGACTCGCCGTTCAACCGTGCCTTGAGAACCTGGCTCGGCCGGAAGGTCAGCACCTTCCGTGGCATGATCGGCACCTCAACGCCTGTCTTCGGGTTGCGCCCGACGCGCATACCCTTCTGGCGCACGGAGAAGGTCCCGAAAGCGGAGATCTTCACCGGACGGCCGGATTCCAATGCTGCGGAGATGCGCTCCAGCACATCCTCCAGCAACGCAGCGCTTTCGTTACGCGACAGACCGACTTGCGCATAAATCGCCTCGGCCAATTGCGCGCGCGTGATGGTGTTCATGACCGAGCGCGGCCCATGGCGTGAGACTCCTCGCAACCCCTTCTTCTTGCAACAGAACCGGTATGGCCGGCCAAGGTCAACCGCGCCGCAGGGTGTGGCGTGGAAGCTTCAGCGGGGTGATGCTTTTGTGCAACAGTGCCGCGAAGGGGGCAAAGTACTTAGGCGCGGTCCACGCGCGCGGTGGCGGTCAGCAGCCGCTCGATCGGCTTCCAGAGCATAGCCGTCTGATCAACCGGCCGGCCGCCAACATGGATGGCTTCGGTGGCCACGAGTTGCCCCCCCAGCCTCTGATAAAACCATCGCGACGGGTTCTGGCTGAGAACCCAGAGCATCACCGAACCACAACCGATGGCCGCCAGATGCGCCGCGGCGGCTCGCATCAGCCGGCGACCGAGTCCCTGCTCGCGCCAGTCATCCAACACATAGAGGGTTTCAATCTCACCCTCCGCGAGGCCCCGCCGACGCGCACGGCGGCAGGACGTGAAGCCCACCACCTGCGGCACCTCCTCAGGCAGTTGCGGCGGCACCACGGCGACGAAAAGCGCCTCCCCATTCTGCCGCTCGACAAGGCTGCGATAGTAGCCCCCTGCGATGCGGGGCAGCGAGAGCCCGGCAAGGTAGGCGTCTGGCAGGAGGCCAGGATAGGTGCTGCGCCAGCTAGCGATGTGCACGGCCGCAATTGCGGTGGCGTCGGCGGGTTGGGCCCGGCGGATGCAGATCATCGGCACGTGCCTCCCTTTCCTTCCTGGCTGGCGTCAGGCCTTTCGCCGCAGGACGGCGGCGAAGAAGCCATCTGTCCCGTGATCATGAGGGGCTAGTTCCATCCACGGTCCCGGCCCGGGCGGCGGTGTCAGCGGCATGGCGGGAGCGAAAGCCTCGGCCCAGGCTTCCGCCAGCGGCACTGCCTCATAGTCGGGGTGATCCGACAGGAAGTTCCGCACCTGCACTCCGTCCTCCTCCGGCAAGACCGAGCAGGTAGCGTAGACCAGCTTTCCGCCGGGGCGAACCAGACCAGCAACACTATCCAAGATAGCGCGCTGCTTCGTGATCAACTCCTCAAAGTCGCGAAGATCCGTCCTGGTTCGCGCGTCAGGGTTGCGTCTCCAGGTTCCACTGCCCGTACAGGGTGCATCGACCAGCACGCAGTCGAACTGCCCAGCGCGTCGCTTCACCCAGCGGTCGCCCGGCGTCAGAAGGTGGCGTTCCGCGTTGTCGACGCCGGCCCGGCGCAACCGCTTCGCCGCGCCTTCCAGCCTGGGCGCCGAGACGTCGCAGGCAACGATGCGTCCGCGGTTGCCCATCATGGCGGCGACGGCGAGCGTCTTGCCGGCAGCGCCGGCGCAGTAGTCCGCCACTCGCATGCCCGGGCGCGCCCCGGTGAGCAGGGCGATGAGCTGGCTGCCCTCATCCTGGATCTCGATCAGCCCCTCGGTAAAGGCGCGGCTGGCCAGGATCGGGCGGCGGTCCGGCACGCGCAGGCCCCAAGGCGAGAAGGCCATGGGCTCGGCCTGAATCCCTTCTGCGGCGAGCATGGCGGCGGCCTTCTCGCGCGTGCCGCGCAGCAGGTTGGCGCGCAAATCAAGCGGTGCGCTACCGTCCATCGCAGCGGCGGCTTCGGGCAGCGCCGCGCCGAAGCGCTCCCGGAAGCCGGGCAGCGCCCAGTCCGGTAGGTTCAGGCGCGGCCCTTCCGGCATGCCTGGCGGCACCAACGGAATGCCATCCAAGGCCTTGATGGTGGCCAGTTCGCCCGGATCGGGCGGGTCGGCGTTGAAGCGGCCACCCGGGAAGGCCTGCACGACCTCCTCGCGCGTCCAGCGCTCCACCAGCAGCAGATAAGCCATCAGCAACAGGCGGGGCGTCGGCGGCAGGCCGCGCTGGGCGAGGTGCCACTCCAGCCGCAGGCGCTGGCGCAGCACGCCCCAGGCGCGCTCCGCCACCGCCCGGCGGTCGCCACTGCCGATGTAGCGGCGCTCGCGGAAGAAGGCGTTGGCGGTGGCATCTGCCGGGCGGCGCGGCGCGGCCTCCGCCTCGGTGAGCAGCGCCACCGTGGCGGCAATGCGCGCGGCGGGAGTCATGGTGCGGCGTCAGCCTTCCTGGCGGTAGTTGGGAGCCTCGCGCGTGATCGCCACGTCATGAACGTGGGACTCCCGCAGGCCCGCATTGGTGATGCGGCGGAAGGTGCAGCCCTTCTGCATGTCCGCGATGGTGGCGTTGCCAGTGTAGCCCATGGCCGAGCGCAAGCCGCCGGTGAGCTGGTGGATCACCGGCCCGACCGGCCCCTTGTAGCCGACACGGCCCTCGATGCCCTCCGGCACGAACTTCATCTGGTCCTGAACCTCGGCCTGGAAGTAGCGGTCGGCCGAGCCGCGGGCCATGGCGCCGAGGCTGCCCATGCCGCGATAGGACTTGTAGGAGCGGCCCTGGTAGAGGAACACCTCGCCCGGCGCCTCGTCGGTGCCGGCGAAGAGGCTGCCCATCATCACGCAGTCGGCGCCGGCGGCGATCGCCTTGGCGATGTCGCCGGAGGAGCGGATGCCGCCGTCGGCGATGGCCGGCACGCCCTTCTCATGCGCCGCCGCGGCGCTCTCCAGCACGGCGGTGAGCTGCGGCACGCCGACGCCCGCCACAATCCGCGTGGTGCAGATGGAGCCAGGGCCGATGCCGATCTTCACAGCGTCCGCCCCGGCCTCGCACAGGGCTTCGACCGCCTCCGGCGTCGCCACGTTGCCGGCGATCACCTGCACGCTGTTGGAGAGGCGCTTGATCCGCTCGACCGCCTTCAGCACGCCCGCCGAGTGGCCGTGGGCGGTGTCCACCACAATGACGTCCACCTCGGCCTCGATCAGCAGCTCGGCACGGCGCAACCCGTCCTCGCCGGTGCCGGTGGCGGCGGCGGCGCGCAGGCGGCCCATCGCGTCCTTGACCGCGTTCGGGTTGGCCTGGGCCTTGTCCATATCCTTCACGGTGATCAGGCCGATGCAGCGATAGGCATCGTCCACCACCAGCAGCTTCTCGATGCGGTGCTTGTGCAGCAGCCCCCGCGCCTTCTCCGCGGAGACGTCGGCCGTCACCGTCACCAGGTTCTCGCGCGTCATCAGCTCATAGACGCGGATGCTGGGGTCGGTCGCGAAGCGCACGTCGCGGTGGGTCAGGATGCCGACCAGCCGGTTGCTCTCCCGCTCCACGACCGGAATGCCGCTGATGCGGTAGCTGGTCATCAGCGCCTGGGCCTCGGCCAGGGTCTGGTCAGGATGGATGGTGACGGGGTTCACCACCATCCCGCTCTCGAACTTCTTCACCTGGCGGACCTGCGCGGCCTGCTCTTCCGGCGTGAAGTTCTTGTGGATGACGCCGATGCCGCCGGCCTGGGCCATGGCGATGGCCATCTGGCTTTCCGTCACCGTGTCCATGGCGGCGGAGATCACCGGCATGTTCAGCGCGATCTCGCGCGTCAGCCTGGTGCGGATGTCGGTGTGGGCCGGCAGCACGGTCGAGTAGGCCGGGACCAGCAGCACGTCGTCGAAGGCATAGGCCTCGGCGATGAGGGTACGGCGCGGCGCGGCGCCGCGGTCAGCGGGGCCGTCGTTCGGGATGGTGTCGGGAGCCATGGCGGGAGCCTTTCGCAGAACTCACAGGCGCGTTCCGCAGCCTTGGCGCGTCCCCCTACTCCAGAATCGCGCCGGCCCGCAAGCATCACAGGCGTGATGATTGCGCAACAGGGACCCGCGCCCGCCGCTCAGCCCTGCTCGCCGCGGAAGCCCTGGGCGACGACATACATCTCCGCGCTGTCCTTCCGGCTGGCCGGCGGCTTCGCATGCTTCACCGTGGCGAAATCACGCTTCATGCGGTTCAGCAGGTCGCGCTCGGTGCCGCCCTGGAACACCTTGGCGACGAAGGCGCCGCCCGGCGTCAGCACCTTGCCTGCGAAGTCGAGCGCCAGCTCGACCAGGCCGAGGATGCGCAAGTGGTCGGTCGCGTTGTGGCCGGTGGTGTTGGGCGCCATGTCGGAGAGCACCAGGTCGGCCGGGCCGTCCAGCGCCTCCAGCACGCGCTGCTCCACCGCCTCGTCCTGGAAGTCGCCCTGCAGCAGGGTGGCGCCGGCGATCTCGTCCATCGGCAGCAGGTCGAGGCCCACCACCTTGCCGTGGTCGCCCGCGCGCTGGACCGCCACCTGCGTCCAGCCACCCGGCGCCGCGCCAAGGTCCACCACCCGCTGGCCCGGGTGGAACAGCTTGTACTTCTCGTCCAGCTCCAGGATCTTGAAGGCGGCGCGCGAGCGCCAACCCGCCGCCTTGGCGGCACGGACATAAGGATCGTTCAGCTGCCGCTCCAGCCACTTCTGGCTCGCGGTGCTCCGGCCCTTGGCAGTGCGCAGGCGCGTGGTCAGGCCGCGTCCGGCCTCACTCGGTAGTTTCACAGTCGTTCATCCTCAAGGAGCGGGGTGCGCCGCCGCCCGGTGCCATGATGCGGCACGGCGGGGCGCCGCCCGCTCCTGCCGCATCATGCGCAGCAACATGCCCTCTCGCAGCCCCCGATCGGCGACCGTGACGGAGGAGGAGGGCCAGACCTGCCGGATCGCCGCATAGATGGCGCAGCCCGGCAGCACGAAGTCGGCGCGCTCCGGCCCGATGCAGGGATGCTCCTTCAGGCCCTCCGGTCCCAGGGCGAAGAGGTCGCGCAGCGCCTGATCAGCGGCCTCGGTGTCCAACACGCGGCCGTCGATCAGGGGGCGGGAATAGCGTGGCAGCGCCAGCGCCACGCCGGCGAGGGTGGTGACGGTGCCGCTGGTGCCCATCAGCCGCACGCCGCCTGCCCGCATCTCGCGCGCGATGCTGTGCACCCGGTCGAAGCGGGAGAGTTCCTCGGCCACCTCGTCCACCACGCGCCGGAAGCCTTCCGGGGTGCCGCAACAGAGCCCGGCCCGCTCGGCAAGAGTGACAACACCAAGTGGCAGCGAGACATAGCCGATCAGCTCGGTGGCACCGCGCGCTTCGCTGCGGATCCAGGCGATCTCGGTGCTGCCGCCGCCAATATCAAAGAGCAGCGCACGCCGGTCCTGCGCGCGCAGCAGCGGTGCGCAGGATTCCATCGCAAGTTCCGCCTCCTCCCGCGCCGAGATGATGCGGATCGGCAGCCCGGTCGCGGCACGTGCCTCCGCCACGAATGCGGGGCCGTTCCGGGCCTGGCGGCAGGCTTCGGTGGTGACGGCGAGAAGCCGGCGCAGAGGGCGGCGTACGAGCTTCTGGGCGCAGGTCTGAAGTGCGGCGAGCGCCCGGCTCATCGCCCCTTCGGAAAGCAGCCCATGGGTGGCGAGCCCCTCTCCCAGTCTGACGACGCGGCTGTAGCTGTCCAACACGCGAAAGGAACCGGAGGAAGTCGGGGCGCCCACCAGAAGCCGGCAATTGTTGGTGCCCAGGTCAATGGCCGCAAACGTCCCGACGGCGCGATCCGGGCATGTGCGTGACAGGGAGTTGGCAGGGCGGGACACAGCTTCTGGCATGACGATATGGCCTTCCCATCACCGCCGGCGCGGCGGCAACACGGGGGCTTTCTCCATGATCCGGCCTGCGGACGGCGAGAGCAAGAAGTTTCGCATCGCAGTGCGGAACGATTCACGAGACGGCTTGCACCCTGCCCGCGCCAGCGTTATATCGCCGTCACGGCCGATTGGCTGGTGGGGAATAGTTTAACGGTAGAACTCCCGACTCTGACTCGGGCAGTCTTGGTTCGAATCCAGGTTCCCCAGCCAAAATCTCCAAAGCTTCTGCAAACAATGTTGAAGGTGGCCCGGCTTTCCGTCGGATGCCGCCTTTGCGCGTTGTCCTCCCATATCGTTCTCAAGCGCGGCATCGCCTTATATCGCCGCCTGACACGCGCCTTGCGCGTGGGTGGAGAAGTGGCCATCGGCCTCAGAACCCCAAAATCTTGGGGGAGATGCGTGTCTGGCGAAGATGGTCAGTCGCCCGCTTGATGGCGCCTCGGTATGGGCAAGGGCTGCCTCGACAGCAGACAACTTGGACGTGAATGCCACCCTTCGGACTTACCTGAAGGAGGCGCTCAATCGGAACCGACTGCGCTGGATGGAGCGACCGGCATGCGCTTCCGTCTGGTAGGAGGCCAGCAGTCCTGCCACGGCGTGAATGCCTTGACTTTCGGGTCAGGCCGTTGAATTGCATGGCAGATTTCTGATCTAACCAGATGTACGTAACGGAGTTCGCGTGAGGCCGGATGCCAGAGTGGCAGTGGCGGGACATTGCCAAGCCGAGAAGGGCCATAGCACTTGCCCCGGCGCCGAAGTGGCTGACGTGCTCGCTTCCCGGGTCCCGAGCATTCCGTCGGTAGAAGTGCTTCTAGCCCTCAGGGACGGTGCAGCCTGGCCTTCGCGCACTCCTCCGCGCGGCAGAACGAAGACAGGCCGGGGTGGGACGCCATGAGCCGCAAGGCTGCCAAAGCCAGCCCAAAGGCAGCGGAAAAAACTCTTCGGAAGCCGCAGAGCGGCCCCAAGCCTCGCAAAGCTGGCAAGAAAGCGCCGGCCAAGAAAAACCGGAAAGCACAGAAAGCAGATCCAAGCGGCAGCATTTGGGAGCCGCTGTTGCTTCGGGTCGCCGACTATGCACTAGGCTTGGCACTGCTTGGAGCTGGTATCTGGGGCCTGGTGGCATTCAGAAGCGTGTTGTGACGTCCCTTTCCTCAGGAGTCGCCGTGCACTCCAGGCCATCTGCGCTGCAACCTTGTTTCTTCCAGGTCCTGTTCAGGAGGCAAGGCGCTAGCGCGCGGCCGACGGCCTCAAGGAGAGGCCGCCGGAGCACAATGAACTCCAGTTCCCGCCAAAATTATGTGTCGACACGAAATTCCTTGCGGCGGACGGGGCCAAGCCTCACTTTCGGGACCCACCCAGAGACGAGAAGGCAATATGGGCAGGACCCAGGACTTCGCACCGCAGGAGGGAACGGCACCTGGAGAGGCAGCCAACTCGCCCGCTCCAGCGAGCCGGTGCACTTCACCGACGCAGGTAGAGAGCAGCTCTGAACTTCCTCAGTGCCGTCGTGAGCAACCCGCCCCGGGTGCTGTTCAAGAGAACTCGCCAATTGGCGGTGCGGTCCAGGATTCCGTGTCGCCACAGAAGAATGCCTCGGGGGAGATGGGCACCGCAGCGGTACCCAGGAAGCGTGGGCGGCCGCCGCGCTTTGGGGAGGCCATGTCCAATTCGCTCCGCAGCCGCCTGAAGCGGGATGCCCGGCGCGAGGAGATCGGAGCCACGCTCCGCCTGCTAACGGATCTGTTGCTGACCGACTCCCCGGAGGCTGCGGCCTTCAAGCTGGAAATCGGAGAAATCCGTGGCTACGGCGTGACCGCGGCCCGAGTACTGGAGGCCTATGGCTTGGCCGATCAATGGTCGCTTATCACCGCGCGTCTCACGCCAGGAGCATCTGGGAAGGGCAAGTAGGCGAGGAAGGCCCGCTGGAGCGGCAGCTGCCCTCACAGCGTGGAGTTTACTTCTTCGGCCGGGTGCGAGACGCCACTCGCCCGAAGAAGTAAGGCAAATGCGCCATGACTAAGGCTGGTCGCGCATCGGAGAGGATCTCTTCCTCGTAAATTGATTCCCAATAGATTCAATCATTTAGCTTTAGACAGGCTGCGCTCGCCACACTCCTGACAGGGCAGATCCCGGCCGTCGCATATCACGATTGAGGCAAAAATTGGCTCAGCCGCCACATTTAGGGCTGAAATATGGCGGGGCTTGCCCTAATTAGGATGCAGCAAAGGAGGCCGCCCTATGATGGACCGCAAGCCGACCCAGAGCGAGACCACCACCGAGAGCCGCCCGACCCATGCCGCTCCGGAAACCGATCGCTACGACACGTTCCGCAGCGAAGCTGGGAATGGCTACGCCAGCTGGAACTCCTGGGGCGAGCGCAATCCGCTGACGCTGGGTTCCTTCGGCCGCTGGTAAGCACCCCCTCTCCGATCCCCGTTCTCCGCCAAGCCCGGCTCCCCCAGCCGGGCTTTTGCGCGCCTGGGAATGGTTGCCAGGCGCGAGGCGCCCGCCAGAAAGGCGGGCAGGCGCCAGGGTCCGCTTAGCCGGCGCGCCGCGGCGGTGCCTCGGCCCCCTTCCGGCTGGTGATCAGCCCATAGGCCTCTGGCCGCCGGTGGGCGGCGAAGTTGAACATCTTCTCCTTGCCCTGTCGGCAGAGATCGAGGTCGCAATCGGCCAGGATCACCTCGTCGGCCAGGGTCTTCGCCTCGGCCACGATGCGCCCGTTCGGGTCCACGATGCAGGAACCGCCGATCAGGCCGGAACCGTCCTCGTCTCCCGCCTTGGCCACCGCCACGGCCCAGCTCGCGTTCATATAGGCGTTGGCCTGCGCCATCAGCTGCGAGTGGAAGGTACGCAACGTGGCATCTTCGCTGTCGCCGCCATTGGGGTCATAGGCGGCCGAGTTGTAGCCGACGAGCAGCATCTCCAACCCTTGCAGTCCGTAGATGCGCCAAGCCTCAGGCCACCGCCGGTCGTTGCAGACCAGCATGCCCAGCACCGGCTCGCCCCAGGCGGCAGGCCCACGGAAAGCGGGGAAGCCCAGGTCGCCATATTCGAAGTAGCGCTTCTCCAGCTGCTGAAAGCGCGCGCCTTCCCGCGGCTCGACCGAGCCCGGCAGGTGCATCTTGCGGTACTTCTGCAACACCGTGCCATCGGGGCCGACCGTGACGGCGCTGTTGAAGCGCTTGCCCTCCGGCGTCTTCTCGGCATAGCCGACATAGAAGCCGATACGGAGTTCACGGGCGCGGTCGAACAGCGCCTGGGTGTCGGGACCCGGCAGGGCGGATTCGAAATAGGCCTCGAGCGCCGCTTCATCGAGCAGCCAGCGCGGAAAGAAGGTGGTGAAGGCCAGTTCGGGGAAAACCACGAGCTGCGCGCCGCCGGCCGCTGCCTGCTCCAGCAGGGCAATCATGCGGGCCAGGGTCTGCGCGCGGGAATCGGCGCGCTGTGTCGGCCCCATCTGGGCGGCGGCGACACGGAGGATACGGGACATGGCGGAAACCTTCGGCTGCACCGCAGGGCGGCGGATTGACCTCCCCCGAATGCCGCAGCCTTCCTCGTGAGGCAATCCGGCTACGGCGTCGGCACCGCCTGTTAACCGGCTGGCGAGAGCTGCCGGGGCAATCTTCCTGGGCTCGGTAGTGGCGCAATTCCAGCCGCGCGGCGGGCCCAGGAAGGACCAAGTCAATGACGCAGCGCCTGACGGCGGAGCTCTCCACCTGCGAAGTCGGTCCGTCGGGCCTACGCTCTGGCTGGCGCCTCTCACTGGTCTTCATCATCCGGCTTGCGCTGGCGGCGGCGATCGTCACCGCGCTCGTGCCGCCCGGTAGCTACCTTCTCGCCCAGTATATGCAGGCGGCGCAGACGCTCGAAGCTCGCGCCACATCACTGGCAGCGGCGCTGAGGCAGCAGGGCTGGCCACCGCTTGCCCCTGAGGCAACCCATCTGGCAACCCATCTACAGTATCCCCCGGACTACGGAACGGCAGCGCTGCAGCCAGAAATGCTTCGCGTCCTGCGGCCGGACGGAACCGTTCTCGTCATCCAGGCCCCGGCATCTCCCCTCCCCGCCCCTGTGCTGCGGCACCGCGCCCTGCTTTCCTCCGAACAGGATGCACCGTGGCAGGTCGAGGTGGCCCATTCGCTCCGGCCTGCCTTCACCGGCGCCGCCTTGCTGCTGATTCCCTGCGCCGGGCTCGGCGCGCTGATCTTCCTGCTGCTGCGTCTGCTGCCGCTCCAGGCCCTGGCGGACGCGCGTAGCCATGCCGCCTATCTCTCCACCCACGACGCCCTGACCGGCCTGATCAACCGCGCCACCTTCCAAGCGCGGCTGCGGCTGGCCTGGCAAGCCCTACCACCAGAGGGCGTGCTGGCGGTCCTGCTGATCAATCTCGACCGCTTCAAGCCGGTGAACGATACCTCCGGGCAGGGGGGCGGCGACACGCTGCTTCATCTGGTGGCCCAGCGGCTCTCCGAGAGCCTGCGCTCCGGTGAGACCCTGGCGCGCCTGGGCGGCGACGAGTTCGCCATCCTCCAGGCCGGCGCCAGTCCGGAGGCCGCGGCCGCCCTGGGCGGCCGGCTGCTTGCCTCGCTCAGCGCGCCCTTCCTGCTGGACGGCCGGCCAGCCGAGATCGGCGCCAGCATCGGAATCGCCTTGGGGCGCAGCGGTGTGCCAGAGGACGCCGAGAATCTGCTCCAGCGGGCCGACCTCGCCATGTCGCAGGCCAAGCAGCAGGGGCGCGGCGGCGTCCGCCTCTTCACACCGGAGCTGGAGCAGCAATGGCGCGAGCGCTGCGGGCTGGAGCGGGACCTGCGGCGCGCCCTGGCCGAGGGCCAGTTCCGCCTGGATTACCAGCCGCTGGTCTGCCTCGCCTCCGGACGGCTGCTCGGTGCCGAGGCCCTGCTGCGCTGGCACCGGCCGGGCCATGGCGAGATGCCGCCCGACCAGTTTATCGGCCTCGCCGAAGAGATCGGGCTGATCGGGCCGATCGGCGCCTGGGTTCTTCAGGAGGCCTGCCGCGAGGCGGCGCATTGGGTGGCGCCACTTGGCATTGCTGTGAATGTCTCGCCGCTGCAGTTCCGGCTGTCAGACCTCTGCGAAACCGTGACAACGGCGCTGCAGCAGGCGGGCCTCGCGCCGGACCGGCTGGAGCTGGAGATCACCGAGGGCATCCTGATGCGCGACACGCAGGAAACCCTGGAAGCCCTTCGCCGGCTGCGGGGCCTCGGCGTGCGTCTCGCGATGGATGATTTCGGCACCGGCTATTCCAGCCTCGGCTATGTCAGCCGCTTCGCCTTCGACAAGATCAAGATCGACCGCAGCTTCGTGCGGCAGCTGACGCATGACCCCAAGGCCAAGGCGGTGGTCCGTGCCGTCATGGGCCTGAGCCAGACGCTCGGCATCCGCGCCCATGCGGAAGGCGTGGAGAGCGACGAGCAAGCGGAGTTGCTGCGCCAGGAGGGCTGCGAGGAGGTCCAAGGCTATCTCTATGGCCGCCCCATGCCGCCCCAGCAGTTCGCCAGCCTCTGCCAGCCCGCGGCCTGAGGCGCCGGGTCGTTCTTCAGGCAGTGGAAGGTTGACGTGGGGCGCCGATCTGGCGCACCAACCGCCCCTGTTTCCACAAACCAGCCCGACAAGGCAGCCTGATGACCGAACTGGCCTTCCACAACAGCGCCACGCGCCGGCGGGAGACGTTTGTCCCGCTCGATCCGGAGCATGTGCGCCTTTATGTGTGCGGCCCGACGGTCTACGACCTGGCGCATCTCGGCAATGCGCGCCCGGTGGTGGTGTTCGACGTGCTGGCGCGGCTGCTGCGGCGGCGCTTCCCGCACGTCACCTATGTCCGCAACATCACGGACGTGGACGACAAGATCAACGCCCGCTCGCGCGAGAGCGGCGAGCCGATCGCCGCCATCACCGCGCGCACCACGGCGGACTTCCATCGCGACATGGCCGCCCTCGGCTGCCTGCCGCCGGACGAGGAGCCGCGCGCGACCGAGAACATCGATCGCATGATCACCCTGATCGAGCGCCTGATCGCCAATGGCAACGCCTATGTCGCCGAAGGGCATGTTCTCTTCGCGGTGTCGAGCTACGCCGCCTATGGCGCGCTTTCCGGCCGCTCGACCGAGGAGATGCTGGCCGGTGCCCGCGTGGAGGTCGCCCCCTACAAGCGCGATCCCGGCGACTTCGTGCTGTGGAAGCCCTCCGAGGCGGCTCTCCCGGGCTGGGAGAGCCCCTGGGGCCGTGGCCGGCCGGGCTGGCACATCGAGTGTTCCGCCATGTCCTGGCGCTATCTCGGCACCGATTTCGATATCCATGGCGGCGGGCACGACCTGCTGTTCCCGCACCACGAGAACGAGGTGGCGCAGTCCGTCTGCGCCTTTCCCGGCAGCCGCTTCGCCCGCTACTGGCTGCATAACGGCATGCTGCTGGTGAACGGCGAGAAGATGTCGAAGTCGCTCGGCAACTTCCTGACCGTGCGGGACATCCTGGCCGCCGGCCCCTGGGCGGGCGAGGCCTTCCGCCTGCTGCTGCTCAAAACGCATTACCGCGCCGCCCTCGACTACACCGCCGAGCGGCTGGAGGAGGCCAAGGCCGAGCTGGACGACTTCTATGCCCTGCTCGCCCGCGGCCTCCCCGTGCCCGAGGCGGATGACGCGCTGGTGGCCGAGATGGCCGAATGGGCGCTGGAGCCGCTGGCCGACGACCTGAACACCCCCCTCGCCCTGACCCGCCTGCGGGACCTGCGCACGTTGGAGAACGTGGCGACGGTGGGCGGCTCGGCCGCCACGGTGCTCGCCCGCATCGGACGGAACTGGCAGCCGGAATCCGGCCAGGCGGCGGCGGCGATCCGGCAGGCCGCCGGGGTGCTGGGGCTGTTCGGCAGCGATCCGGTCGCCTGGCGCCAGGGCGGCGGCGAAGACGAGGCCGCAGCGGTCGAGGCCGCCATCGCGGCGCGGCTGGCCGCCCGTCAGGCCAAGAACTGGGCGGAAGCCGACCGCATCCGCGCCGATCTGGCCGCCCAGGGCATCGTTCTGGAGGATGGGCCGGGCGGCACCACCTGGCGTCGGGCCTGAGAAGCGTTCCCCGTCCCGGCCTCAGTGAGCCGGGCGCGCGGCTGGCAGCCGTTCGCGCAGCAGGCGCGCGGCCCGCAGCAGCAGGGCCGCGCCGCCGGCGATCCCGACCCAGAGCGCCGGTCTTAGCCCGAAGCTGACATCCAGATTGGCTTCCAGCACCGCCAGCGGCGGCACCCCGGTGCCTACGGCGTACCATCCGGCCTCCAGCAGCGCCGTGCCCAGCGCGGCGCCCAGGGCCAGCCCGGTCAGCCGCAGCAGACCCGGCGCGCCGCCCTTCGGCGCCAGTGCGCGATAGCCCATCAGCCAGAGGAACAGGCCAGCCATCAGCATCGCCTCGGTGGCGTCGATCTTCGACTGAAGGGCGAAATGCACCAACGCCAGCACGCCGATGGCGTAGACAGTGCGGTGCAGCCCTTGCCAGCGCCGGCCGCCGAGCCGCCGCACCCATCCGTCGGTGGAGGTGACGCCCAGCGCCGCCAGGCCGAGCAGGGCCACGAAGCCGATGGTCAGGTAGAAGCGCAGCACGATCTCGCTGGCGACCTTCAAAAGGTCCCATTGCTGGTCTAGCGCGTAGAGGGTGAGATGCAGCGCCGCATAAGCCAGCGCGCCGAGGCCCAGCATTCGCCGCACCAGCATCAGGCGCGGCCAGCGCAGCATCTGCCGGAGGGGTGTTACCAGCAGCGAGAGCAGGAGGATGCGCACTGCCCAGAGGCCGGCCTGATGGATGGCCTCCATGATCGGCCGGGGACCGAGCCCGCCCTGAAGGGCCAGCCAGCCGATCCAGAGCGCGGGCAGAGTGAGCCCCAGCAGCACCCCGAGCTTCAGCGGCGAGAACTGGCCCTGACGGTCGCGCCAGGGTGGTGTGAGGCGACGGGGAGGCTGGACCATCGGGTCTCCGGCACCGGATGTGGGTCACAGGCATTTGGGGCGGCCGAGCGGTCCTGACAGCGCCCCCATGTGTTACCGAGCGTCTCGTCGCCCGGGCGGCTCTTGCCTTCCCCCTGTGGGAAGGTGCGATCTGCCTGGCACGAGCTTCGTACGACTGGAGAACTTGATGACCCGAATGCTTCTGGCGACTGCCGGCCTGCTTGGCACCTTGCTCCTTGCCGTCCCCGGGCAGGCGCAGCATGCCGACCATGCCGCTTCGGCCGGCGCGCAGACCGAATCCGCCGCCACCGCGGAGTATCGCGCGGCGGCCGAGCGGATGCACCGCGACATGAACGTTCCCCTCTCCGGCAATGCCGACCGCGACTTCGCCCAGGGCATGATCGCCCACCACCAGGGGGCGATCGACATGGCGCGCACGCAGCTTCGCTATGGCAAGGACCCGGTGCTGCGGAAGATGGCGGAGGAGATCATCGCTAACCAGGAGCAGGAGATCGCGGTTCTCCGTAACTATTTGTCGCCGCCGCGTCGCCGCTGAACGGCGGCCCCTTCCGCCGGGCGCCCCTTCCACTGCGTCCTCGGGGGCGCTATCGGGGCGGCCTAGCCCTTCAGCCTGTGAGGATGACCCGCCCATGACCGGCCGTGACGGTGGCGCTGACCTGAAGCCATTGCCCGGCGAGAGTCCGATCGTCGTGCTGGTGCGGCCGCAACTGGCCGAGAACATCGGCACGGCGGCGCGTGCCATGGCCAATGGCGGACTGTTCCACCTGCGGCTGGTGGCGCCCCGCGACGGCTGGCCGCTGGAGCGTGCCTGGTACGCCTCCTCCGGCGCCGACCGCATCCTCGACGCGGCGACGGTGCATGCCACCGTGGCGGAGGCGGTGGCGGACTGCCACCGTGTCTTCGCCACCTGCCCGCGGCCACGTCACGTCATTACCCCGTTGCGCACCGCCCGCTCCGCCGCCGAGGACCTGGTGGAGATCTGCCGCACGCGCGGGCTGCGCAGCGCCATCCTGTTCGGCCCGGAGCGTGCCGGACTGGAGAACGAGGACATGGCGCATGCCGATACCTGGGTGCGCTACCCGCTCAACCCCGACCACATGTCGCTCAACCTCGCCCAGGCGGTAATGATCCTGGCCTATGAGTGGTGGAACGCCGCCGAGGACCAGACGCCGCCGCGCCAGCTCGTCACCAACGAGACGCGGGTGGCCACCAAGGGCGAGCTGGAGGGCTTCCTGAACCGCCTGATGGCCGAGCTGGACGCCTCCGGCTTCCTCGACAACCTTCCCAAGCGGCCGGGCATGGTGCGCAACCTGCGCCACTGGTTCCAGCGCGGCGAGGTGACGGAACAGGAGTTGCGCACGCTGCACGGCGTGGTCACCGAGCTTTCCCGCGGCCGGATGCGGCGCGGGCGCCCGGCGGAAGAGGACCCGCCACTGCCCTGGGATGCCGCCTGAGGGCCCTCCTCTTAGCCGACTTCCCAATTGTGGATCACGCCGCTCCAGGTGGTAAAGGGCTGCCCTTCCAGCACCCAGTCCACCTCGGCGGCGAAGGGTATCCAGCGCCCCTGGTGCTGGCGGTAGTCGCCGAAGCGGCCGCGCCAGGGCCGCTCAACGAAGCCATCGCCCTCCTCGCGCGGCCGGTCCTCCGCTGCCACCTCGGCAATCCGCCCCAGCGTGTCCAGCCGCAACGTGACCTCGCCGCGCGCCTCGCCCTGGCCGGCGCCGACGCGCAGGCGCCGCTCGTCCACCACCCGCCAGTCCAGCTCGGCATTCATCAGGATGGCATCGGGCGCCCAGGCGAGTTCCGCCAGGTAGCGCATGGTTTCGCCCTTGGTCAGCGCCGGGCTGGCCGTCGCGCTCCCGAGAGGAATGACGCGCAGCAGCCGCAGGTCGAGGCGCGGCTCGCTCTCCTCCAGCGCATCCACCACCGAGACACAGCCAAGCGGCCCCACATTGGCGCGCCAGGAGAAGGCACAGCGCCGGAGTTCGATGCTCTGGGACGCGGTGAACCGGAGCGGCCGGCTCTCGGGCGCTCCGCGCATCGTGCCGGACTGCGTCAGCGTCACCGTGGAAAGCGGTGGCGCGCCCATGGCGCCGAGGCGCTCCGCAAGGGCCCTCACCGCACCGGGAAGCGCCGGCACGGCTTGGGGTGACGGGTCGGAAAGCCGGACTTCCATGCAGACCGCCGCTCAAGGGACAATGCTGGCCTGTCGCCGGCGCGTAGCAGCCCATCTGCTCCGCCTTGGCCGCGCTCCCTGAAAACTCCGTATAAGACGGCATGACCAAGGAAGCACAAGCCGCCTCGACGGCGGTACTCCCAAATGAGCGGGGGAACGTCACCCGGCTCGCCATCGCCCAGGCGCTGGCCGGCGCGAACGCCACCATCGTCTATGCGACTGGCGCCGTCGTCGGCAATTCGCTGGCGCCGGATAAGGCGCTGGCCACCCTGCCGATCACCATCTTCGTGGTCGGCATGGCCGCCTGCACCCTGCCGGCCGGCGTGGTGGCACAGCGCCATGGCCGCCGCGCCGCCTTCCTGATGGGCACAGGCTGCGGCGTGCTGGTCGGCCTGCTGGCGGCGCTGGCGGTGGCATTGGGCTCCTTCTGGTTGTTCTGCCTCGCCACCTTCTTCGGCGGCGCCTATGCCGCCGTTGTGCTGACCTTTCGCTTCGCCGCGGCCGACTGTGTGCCGGCAGCGCGGCGCGCGCGGGCGATTTCCGCCGTCATGGCGGGCGGTGTCTTCGCCGGGGTGATCGGTCCGCAGATCGTCACCCACACCATGGACATCTGGCCGCCTTATCTTTTCGTGCCGACCTACCTGGCGCAGGCCGCCGTGGCGGTGCTCTGCGCCCTGGTGCTTGCCGGCGTGCGGCTGCCGAAGCCGAAGGCGACCGAGGCCAGCGAACGCGGGCGTCCGCTCTCCGAGATCGCCCGCCAGCCGCGCTTCATCAGCGCCGTCACGGCCGGCGTGATCTCCTACCTCATCATGAACCTCGTCATGACCTCCGCCCCGCTGGCCATGCGCCTCTGCGGACTGTCACAGGATGACGCGAATCTGGGGCTGCAATGGCATGTCATCGCCATGTACGGCCCTTCCTTCGTCACCGGCCGCATCATCGCGCGCTTTGGGGCGCCGCGCGTTGTCTCCGTCGGCCTGCTGCTCACCGCCTGCGCTGCCGCGGCGGGGCTCACCGGCATCACGGTCGGCCATTTTTGGCTGACGCTGATCTTCCTCGGCCTGGGCTGGAACTTCGGCTTCGTCGGCGCCTCGGCCATGGTGGTCGAATGCCACCGGCCGGAGGAGCGGACCAAGGTTCAGAGCCTGAACGACTTCCTGGTCTTCGGCCTGATGGTGATCGGTTCCTTCGCCTCAGGCGGCCTGCTCAACAGCTATGGCTGGGAGATGGTCTGCTGGGTGTCGCTGCCGCCGCTGCTGATCGCCGCGGTCACGCTCTGGGCAACCGGTTCCTTCCGGCCGCAGCCCGCCACCACCTGAGGGGGGGTGCAGCGCCAGGCGGCCACGGCGGCCGCCTGCCGCAAGTTCCTTCAGAAGTGGCTCCACCCCGCGCGGTCGAGCGGCAGCGGGGCACCCTTCGCGTCCCGCACCACCACGACCGCCTCGCCCGGGACGAAATGCCCGATGCGGGTGACGTCCACGCCGCAGGCCTCCGCCCGCGCAGCAACTGTCGCCGCAGCGTCGGTCGGTGCGGCGAAAAGCAGCTCATAATCGTCGCCGCCGGTCAGCAGGCGCGGCAGCAGCGCCGGCCGGGAAGCCACCAGCGCGGCGGCGGGGCCGGAGAGCGGCACCGCAGAGGCCAGCAGCTCGGCACCGCAGCCGGCGGCGCGGCAGAGATGGCCGAGGTCCTGCACCAACCCGTCGGAGACGTCCATGGCCGCCGTCGCCAGCCCTATAAGGGCTTGCCCGAGGGCCAGGCGGGGCCGCGGCAAGCGATAACGCCCGGCGAGATGGCCCTCCGCATCGGCGGGCAGCTCGCCCTGCAGCACCGCCAGCCCCAACGCACCGTCGCCGATGCTGCCGGAGACCCAGATATCCTGCCCCGGCGCCGCCCCGGTCCGGCGCAGCGCCGCCCCCGGCGCGACATGGCCGAGGATGGTGAGGGAGAGCGTCACAGGGCTCTGCGTCGAGACGGTGTCGCCGCCCAGCAGCGAAACGCCGAACTCCGCCTGGTCGGCCTGCAGCCCGGCTGCGAAGGCGGCGAGCCAGGCGTCGCCGGTACCGCGCGGCAGAGCGGTGGTCAGGAGGTAACCGAGCGGCACCGCACCCATTGCGGCCAGGTCGGAGAGGTTGGTGCGCAGCAACTTGCGGCCGATGGTCTCCGGCGGGTCGTCGGGCAGGAAATGCACGCCCGCCACCATGGCGTCGGCAGCCAGCACCAGCTCGCGCCCGGGGGGTGGTACGAGCACGGCCGCGTCGTCGGTAAGGTCGAGCGCGCCGGGGCCGGCGAGCGGCCGGAAGTGCCGGGCGATGAGGTCGAATTCCGGTGGCAGCGTCATCGGTGCCCTCCCTCTCCGCGGGATGCCGGGGCGCGGCGGCCCCGGCTCAGGCGCTCAGCGCCGGAACTCGTCCGGGCGCAGGCTGCGCGCCATGGCATCCAGGACGCCATTGGCGAAGCGCGGCTCGTCGCCGCCGAAGAAGCCGTGCGCGATGTCCATGTACTCGTTGATCACCACACGAGCCGGCGGCTCGGTGCCGGAGGACAGCTCGAAGGCGGCGGCGCGCAGCAGGGCGCGCAGCACGGGGTCGAGCCGCGCCACGGTCCAGTCCTTCGCCAGATGGCCGGCGACGATCTCGTCCAGGCTGTCGGACTGACGGGCGACGCCGCGCGCCACCTGGGCGAAGAGCGGCACGTCGGCCAGCGGCACGCGGCCATCCTCGTAGCCGCCGGCATCGGGGCCGATGCGATGGCGCACGAACTGGTCGATCACCGTCTCGGCGGTCTCGCCTGTCTGCTCGCTCTGGAACAGCGCCTGGATGGCGGCGACGCGCGAGCCGGTACGCGGGCGGCCCTGCACGTTCGGGCGGCGGGCCGGCTTGCCGGAAGTCACGCTCATCGGAGCCCCCACTTCCGCGTCAGGGCGATCTGGCCAAGCACGGCCTGCGCGGCCTCGGCGCCCTTGTTGTGGCGGTTCTCGGTGCTGCGCGCCTCGGCCTGTGCCAGCGTCTCCACCGTCAGCAGGCCGAAGCCGAGTGCCAGCCCGGTCTCGCTGCTGATGTCCATCACGCCCTGGCAGACAGCCTCGCAGATGAACTGGTAGTGGTCGGTCTCGCCCTTCACCACGCATCCCAGCAGCAGGAAGCCGTCCCAGCCCGGGGCGACCTTCTGCGCCATGCGCAGCGCCGCCGGCAGCTCATAGGCGCCGGCGACGTCCACCACCTCCAGCATGGCGCCGGCCTCAGCGCAGACGCGCTCGGCGCCGCGCCGCATGCCGCCAACCACCGCCTCGTAGTAGGGCGCCTGGATCAGCAGGATGCGTGGCGGGGGGCCGGGAATGGCAGGGGTGGCGCGCTCCGGTGCGTCAATCGTACTCATGCGGCGCCTTCCTCGATCGGTCGTGTCTCGGCCACGGTCAGGCCGTAGCCTTCCAGGCCAACGATGGCCTTGGGATGGTTGGTCAGCAGGATCATCTCGTGCACGCCGAGGTCGGCCAGGATCTGCGCGCCGATGCCGTAGTCGCGCAGCTCGCGCTGCACGGGGAGCTGACGGCCGTCACGCACCCGCTCGGACAGGGCCGTGGGGCTGGCCTCGCGGATCAGCACCACCACACCGCGCCCGGCCTCGCCGATCTCGCGCATGGCGGCCTGCAGCTCACGCGGGCCGTGCGGGCCGACGATGTCGGTGAACAGGTTGACGGCGTGCATCCGCACCAGCGCCGGGCCGCCGCGCGAAAGGTCGCCCTTCACCAGCGCGACATGCTCGCCATACTCCAGCGCATTGGCATAGACGATGATGCGCCACTCGCCGCCCGGCGCTTCCGGCAGCCGGCCCTCCTCGATGCGGCGGACCAGCCGCTCGGTGCGGCGGCGATGGCCGATCAGGTCGGCGATGGTGCCGAGCTTCAGCCCGTGGAGCTGGGCGAAGGCCACCAGGTCCGGCATCCGGGCCATGGTGCCGTCCTCGTTCATGATCTCGCAGATCACGCCGGCGGGGTTCAGCCCGGCGAGGCGGGCGAAATCCACTGCCGCCTCGGTATGGCCGGCGCGCACCAGCGTGCCGCCCTCGCGCGCCACCAGCGGGAAGACGTGGCCGGGGGTGACGATTTCGTCCCGCGTTGCCTCGGGATTGATGGCGACGGCCACGGTGCGGGCGCGGTCGGCGGCGGAGATGCCGGTGGTCACGCCGTCCCGGGCCTCGATGGAGACGGTGAAGGCGGTCTGGTGCCGGGTGCCGTTGCTCTGCGCCATCAGCGGCAGGCCGAGCTGCTCGACGCGGGTCTTGGTCATCGCCAGGCAGATCAGGCCACGCGCATGGCGGGCCATGAAGTTGATGGCGTCGGGCGTGGCGAACTGCGCGGGGATGACGAGGTCGCCCTCGTTCTCGCGGTCCTCGTCATCCACCAGGATGAACATGCGGCCGCGGCGGGCCTCCTCCAGCAGCTCCTCGGTGGGGCTCAGGAACTCCGCGAAGGAGGTGCGGCTCGTCAGGACGGTCATGCGGTGAGATCCTTCGCGTTGAACTGACGGAGCCGTGCGACATAGCGCGCCAGCATGTCGATCTCGACGTTCACCGGCTGGCCCAGCCGCAGCTCGCCCAAAGTGGTGACGGCCGCGGTATGGGGGATCAGGTTGACCCCGAAGCTGGCGCCCTCGACTTCGTTCACGGTCAGCGAGACGCCCTCGATGGTGACCGAGCCTTTGGGCGCAACGAAGGGCGCGAGGCCCTGCGGAAGCTGGAACAGCATGCGGAGCGAGCCGTTCTCCGGCGTCGCGGACAGCACCTCGGCGACGCCATCCACATGGCCGGAGACGACATGCCCGCCCAGCTCGTCGCCCATGCGCAGCGCACGCTCCAGGTTGATGCGGCTGCCCTTGCTCCAGCGGCCGAGCGTGGTCTTGGACAGCGTCTCGCCCGAGACCTCGACGGTGAAGCGGTTAGCCTCCAGCGTGACGGCCGTCAGGCAGCAGCCGGAACAGGCGATCGAGGCGCCGATGGCGGCGCCTTCCAGCCAGCCCTCAGGCGTCTCGATGGCAAGGCGCATGTCATGCCCCTCACCGATGGGCTCGACCTCGGCGATAGTGCCGGTGGCGGTGATGATGCCGGTGAACATTCAGGCAGTCCCCGATCCCTCGGTAACGAACTCGCTGAGCAGGTCCGGCCCCAGCGGCGCCAGGCCGACGCGGCGATATCTGGGCATGGCGGCCAGAACCTCCAACGGCAAGGCATCGGCGGCAGGGCGACCATCGGCTCCCATGACCGCGGGCGCGTGGAACCAGGCGAGCCGGTCCACCAGACCGGCACGCAGCAGCCCGGCGGCCAGAGCGGCGCCACCCTCGGCAAGCACGCGCGTCAGACCGCGTGCCGCCAGCGCCCGCAGAAGCGCGGGAACGTCGAGCCCCGGGCCGTGCTCGGCCTGCGGCACCTCGATGATCTCGGCGCCGGCTGCCCGCAGCGCCTCGCGCGGCGCGTCCGGATGGCCGGCGCGGGTGGCGATCCAGACCGGTCCCGGTCCCTGGAACATGCGGGCGGTGGGCAACATCCGCAGACGCGCATCGGCCACCACGCGCACCGTCGGCACTGGCGCGAAGCCCGGAATGCGGCAGGACAGGTCCGGGTCGTCGGCCAGGGCGGTGCCGCTGCCCACCAGCACGGCGTCGTGCCGGCCGCGCAGCGCATGCGCGGCACGGCGCGCGGCCGGGCCGGTGATCCACTGGCTCTCGCCTGTGCGGGTGGCGATGCGGCCGTCCAACGTGGTGGCGAGCTTCAGCGTCACCAGCGGGCGGCCTTCCTCCAGCCGCGTGATGAAGCCGGCATTGAGCGCCCGCGCTTCCGCCTCAAGCACGCCGACCGTGACGGCCACGCCCGCAGCATGCAGGCGCTCCAGCCCCGCACCATCCACACGGGGGTCGGGGTCGCGCAGCGCCACCACGACGCGCGCCACGCCGGCAGCGATCAGCGCATCTGTGCAGGGCGGCGTGCGGCCCCAATGGCAGCAGGGCTCCAGCGTGACATAGGCGGTGGCGCCCTTGGCGGCGGCGGCGGCGCGCTTCAGCGCCTCGGTCTCGGCATGGGGACGGCCGCCGGGAGCGGTCCAGCCGCGCCCGACCACCGCGCCATCCCTGACGATGACGCAGCCGACCGAAGGATTCGGCCAGGTATTGCCCAGCCCGCGCGCGGCCAGCGCCAGCGCGGCGCGCATATGCGCCGCGTCCTGGGCTGGATCGGGCAGGCTGGGCGGCGCGCTCATGCCGCGGCGCTGACCGGCGCCGCCAGCGGCTTGGCCAGCATGCAATGCGGCAACTGCACGCGCAGCACCGGCTCGCTCCGACGGCCGGCCGCGAGCATGGCGTAGCCCCGGCGGCGGAACAGGCCCAGCGCGCGCAGGTTGCCGCTCGGCACCCGCACCCGCAGGGCCGTTGCGCCCTCGGCGGCGAGCAGCGCCTCCATGGCCTCCAGCAGGGCGGAGCCGATGCCCTGGCCGGCGGCCTGCGGCGCCACCCAAACGCCGGTCAGGCGGGCGGTGCCCTCCTCAATGGCGCGCTCGGCGAGGATGCAGCCCAGCGGCTGCCCGTCCTCGTCCTCGGCCATCAGCAGCGGGCCGCCCTCGGCGAAGAGGGTGTGGAAACGCGCGGCGTCGGCGCCCGCGCGCAGGCCAGCGGGGACCAGCGCCACCACGCCCTGCGCGAAGGCCTCGGCCGCCAGGGCAGCCAGCGCGGCCTGGTCGGCCGCACGGGCCGCCCGCAGCGGCACACTCCCTGGAAAAGAGATGACGGACATGCCCCCGGCCGCCAGTGCCGCGGGATGGAAGAGCTTCACCACGATGCGTTCAGCCGTTGTCGTTTGGGTCCAGCGAGCCAAGAAAGGCTTTGAAGTCCTTGGCTTCGCTGAAGTTTCGATAGACCGAGGCGAAGCGCACATAGGCCACCTGGTCGAGTTCCTTAAGCGTCTCCATCACCATCTCCCCGATGGCGCGGCTGCTGATCTCGCTCTCGCCCTCAGCCTCCAGCCGGCGCTGGATACCGTTGACGATGCGCTCCACCCGGTCCTCGTCCACGGGCCGCTTGCGCAGCGCGATACGGATGGACCGGGCGAGCTTGTCCCGGTCGAAGGGTACGCGGCGCTGGTCGGCCTTCACCACCGTCAGCTCGCGCAACGTGACGCGTTCGAAGGTGGTGAAGCGGGCGCCGCAGGAGGGACAGGAGCGCCGCCGACGGATCGCCGCCCCGTCATCGGCGGGGCGGCTGTCCTTCACCTGCGTATCCTCACTGCCGCAGAAGGGACAGCGCATCGCCTTCGACCCTCCTGCCCGGCCGGCTCAGGCGCGGTAGATCGGGAAGCGGTTGCAGAGCTCCAGCACCCGGGCACCGACGTCCTTCTCCACGGCCGCGTTGCTCTCCGGATCGTTGGCGCGGGAGAGGCCGGTCAGCACCTGGCCGATCATGCGCCCGATGTCGCGGAACTCCGCCTCGCCCAGGCCACGCGTCGTGCCGGCCGGCGTGCCGAGGCGAATGCCAGAGGTCACGGCGGGCTTGGCAGGATCGAAGGGAATCGCGTTCTTGTTGCAGGTCAGGTGGGCGCGGCCCAGCGCGGCCTCGGCGGCCTTGCCGGTCAGGTTCATCGGGCGGAGGTCCACCAGCATCAGGTGGTTCTCAGTGCCGCCGGTGACGATGCCGGCGCCCTGGGCGATCAACTCGGCCGCCAGCGCCTTGGCATTTGCCACCACGGCCTGGGCATAGGCCCGGAACTCGGGGCGCAGCGCCTCGCCGAAGGCCACCGCCTTGGCGGCGATCACATGCTCCAGCGGACCGCCCTGCAGGCCGGGGAAGACGGCGCTGTTGAGCTTCTTGGCCAGCGCCTCGTCATTGGTGAGGATCATGCCGCCGCGAGGGCCGCGCAGCGTCTTGTGCGTGGTGGTGGTGACGACATGCGCGTGCGGGAACGGGCTGTCATGTGCGCCGCCGGCCACGAGCCCGGCGAAATGCGCCATGTCCACCATGAAGTAGGCGCCCACCTCGTCGGCGATCGCGCGGAAGCGGGCGAAGTCCCAGGCGCGGGAATAGGCGGAGCCGCCGGCCACGATCACCTTGGGGCGGCTCTCGCGGGCAATGCGGGCCACCTCCTCCATGTCGATGGTGCCGGTCTCGCGGCCCACCGTATAGGGCGCCACCTTGAACCACTTGCCGGAATAGTTGACGTGGCTGCCATGGGTCAGGTGCCCGCCGGCGGCGAGGTCGAGGCCCATGAAGGTGTCGCCCGGCTGCATCAGCGCGAAGAACACGGCCATGTTGGCCTGCGCGCCGGAATGCGGCTGGACGTTGGCGAAGCCGCAGCCGAAGAGCCGCTTGGCGCGCTCGATGGCCAGCGTCTCGATCTCGTCCACGAACTCGCAGCCGCCGTAGTAGCGCTTGCCCGGCAGGCCCTCGGCGTACTTGTTGGTCAGCACCGAGCCCTGCGCCTCCAGCACCGCCCGGGAGACGATGTTCTCGGAGGCGATCAGCTCGATGCCGTCCTGCTGCCGGGTCAGCTCCTTGCCGATCAGCGCGGCGATCTCGGGGTCAGCCTCGGTCAGCGGCGCGGCGAAGAAGCGGCCGGTGCCATTCGCGGGGGACAGCTCGTTCATCGGTTCAGGCCTCCTGCGGCCGCGCGCCGGGCGTCAGCTTGGCGATGCGGCGATCATGCCGGCCGCCCTCATAGGGCGTGGTGAGAAAAGCGGAAAGCGTGTCGAGCACCACTTCCGGTCCCATGGTGCGGGCACCGAAGCAGGCGACATTGGCATCGTTGTGGGCGCGGGTCAGTCGCGCCTCGGTGGTGTTGTGCAGCACGACGGCGCGAATGGCCGGGTGGCGGTTGGCCGCCATCGCCATGCCGATGCCGGTGCCGCAAACCAGAACGGCGAACTTCGCCTTGCCCGTGGTGATGGCGTCAGAGACGGGATGGGCGAAGTCGGCGTAGTCGCAGCTCGCCGTACCATGGGTGCCAAAGTCGAGAACAGGGTGGCCGGCGGCCTCCAGCGCAGCACGCAGGCTGTCCTTCAGGGCGACGCCGGCATGGTCGGCGCCGAGGGCGATAGGGGTGCTGGCCGGATTCATGGCGCCTCCGTTACCACGCCTTGTTGATCGGGGGAACTCGGCCCACCACGGGCTGTGCGCAACCCCGTCATGTGCATCCAGGTAGGCGGGAACGGCCGGCGGCGCCAGGGGCGCGCAAGCAGAGGGCCACCATCAGCGGAGAGAGGGTAGGAATCCTGCCTCTCTTGGGGCCAATCTTGGGGCCAGGCCAGGAGGTGCGGGTACCTCGCCCCCTTCCCCGCTCCCCTGCCGCATGGCACGAGAAGCCCGGAGAGAACCGGCGGGAGGCGCGGAATGGCTGACTTCACCAAACCCGAAACCATCGTGTTGCATGCTGGCTGGAGGGCAGACCCGACAACCGGCTCGGTCGCGGTGCCGATCCACCAGACCACCAGCTATCAGTTCCAGGACACCGGCCACGCGGCGCGGCTCTTCGCGCTGGAGGAGCTGGGCAATATCTACACCCGCATCATGAACCCCACCGTGGATGTGCTGGAAAAGCGCATCGCGGCGCTGGAGGGCGGGGTGGCGGCGCTGGGTGTGGGCTCGGGCCAGGCGGCCAGCACCTTCTGCGTGATGAACCTATGCTCGGCGGGGGACAACATCGTCTCCTCCACCGCGATCTATGGCGGAACCTGGAACCTCTTTGCCAATACTCTCAAGCAGTTCGGCATCGAAGTTCGCTTCGTGGATCCGGCCGATCCGGAGGCCTTCGCCCGCGCCTCGGACGACCGCACCCGCGCGTGGTATGCCGAGACCCTGCCGAACCCGGCGCTGGAGGTCTTTCCCATTACGGAGGTGGCGGCGCTCGGGCGCAAGCTCGGCATTCCGCTGATCATGGACAACACCGCGGCGCCGGTGCTCTGCCGTCCCCTCCAGCATGGCGCGGCCATCGTCATGCACTCCACCACCAAGTGGATCGGCGGGCATGGCACCAGCATTGGCGGCATCGTGGTGGATGGCGGCAATTTCGACTGGTCGGCCCACAGCGACCGCTTCCCCACCCTGAACCAGCCCGACCCCTCCTATCACGGCGCCGTCTGGACGGAGGCGGCCAAGCCGCTTGGCCCCATCGCCTACATCCTGCGGATGCGCACCTGCCTGCTGCGCGACGTCGGCGCCGCGATGAGCCCGATGAACGCCTTCATGTTCCTCCAGGGGCTGGAGACCCTGCCGCTGCGGATGGAGCGCCAATGCGCCAATGCGCTGCGCGTCGCGGCCTATCTCTCCGGCCACCCAGCCGTCACGCGCGTCATTCATCCCTCCGTTGCGCAGGGCGAGGCCCGCCGGCGGGCGGAGGCGCATCTGAAGGGCGGCCTCGGCAGCCTGCTCGGCTTCGAGCTGAAGGGCGGAATCGAGGCGGGACGCCGCTTCATCGAGGCTCTGCAGCTCTTTTACCACGTCGCCAATATCGGCGACGCGCGCAGCCTGGCGATCCATCCCGGCACCACCACCCACAGCCAGCTTTCGCCCGAGGAGCAACTGGCGGCGGGCGTCACACCGGGCTATGTCCGCCTCTCCATCGGCATCGAGCATATCGACGACATCCTGGCCGACCTCGACCAGGCGCTGGTCGCCGCAGGAGATACTGCATGACCGCTCCCGCACCGGCCGCCTTCCACGGCGCGTTCCCCGCCATCCGGCCCCGCCGCAACCGCCATGACGCCTGGACACGGCGGCTGGTGGCGGAGAACCGCCTCGCGGTTGACGACCTGATCTGGCCGATCTTCGTCATGGATGGGCGTGAGACCGTCACCGAGGTCGGCTCCATGCCGGGCGTGCAGCGGGTGACGCTGGACCGGCTGGAGGCGCATGTCGCCCCGGCGGCGGAGCTGGGCATCCCTGCCCTGGCGCTCTTCCCAGTCACGCCGGCGGAGAAGAAGGACGCTGAGGGCACCGAGGCGCGCAACCCGGAGAACCTGATGTGCCGGGCCTCCCGGCTGCTGAAGGAGAAATTCCCGCAGGTCGGCCTGATCGGCGACGTGGCGCTCGATCCCTATACCGACCACGGCCATGACGGCGTGATCCGCAACGGCTACGTGGACAACGACGAATCCCTGGAGGTGCTGACCGCCCAGGCGGTGGTGCAGGCCGAGGCGGGGATCGACGTCATCGCCCCCTCCGACATGATGGACGGCCGCGTGGCGGCCATCCGTACGGCGCTGGACGGCAAGGGCCTGATCCAGACCCGCATCATGTCCTATGCTGCAAAATATGCCTCGGCCTTCTACGGTCCCTTCCGCGACGCGGTCGGCTCCGGCGGCGCGCTGAAGGGCGACAAGAAGACCTACCAGATGGACCCCGCCAATTCCGACGAGGCTCTGCGCGAGGTGGCGCTGGACCTCTCCGAGGGCGCGGACATGGTGATGGTGAAGCCGGGCATGCCCTATCTGGACATCATCCAGCGAGTGAAGGAGCGCTTCGCGGTGCCGACCTTCGCCTATCAGGTCAGCGGTGAGTACGCGATGATCATGGCGGCCGTGCGCAACGGCTGGCTGGACCATGAGAAGGCCATGCTGGAGAGCCTGCTGGCCTTCAAGCGGGCCGGCGCCAGCGGCGTGCTGACCTACTTCGCCATTGAGGCGGCGCAGCGGCTGCGGGCCGGCTGAGGCTCCTCGCCCTACTGGCCTCTTCTCTGAGGAAAACAGCCTATACCGCTGTTTTTCAATCTTTTCCTTTGCCGCAGGGCGGCGGATGAGAGGACAAGAAGATGGCGGTCGGGAGCGCCTGGAACGGTCCTCAGAACTGGACGAAGATAAAACCGGGGGAGAATGAATTCTCCCCCGGACCCCTCTTCTTTTTTTCTGCCAGTTTTGTCGCATAGGCGGCACGGGCCGACGCAGCGAAGCCATAAGAAGGCCTTCGTCAGCAACGTGAGCGTCAACTACCAGAAAGCAGATGGGGTTTGAGGGAATCCATCCCCCAAACTTTCCTGGGCCAGCTCAGGCCACTCGCTCCGGCTCCACTCTAAACAAGATCTTGTAAGGTCCTGTTATAGAAAGAAAGTAGAAGCCGGACAGGCCGGATCAGCTCGCCCGGTTCAGCCGCTCGATATCCTCCGCGTCCAGCCGCAGCTCGGTAGCGCCGATCAGGTCCTCCAGTTGCTCCAGCTTGGTCGCGCTGGCGATCGGGGCGGTGATGCTGGGCCGTGCCATCAACCAGGCCAGGGCGACCTGGGCCGGCTTGGCCTTGTGGCGGGCGGCCACCTCGTCCAGCGCCGCCAGCACGCCGAGGCCTTGCTCGTTGAGGTACTGCGCCACGCTCCGCTCGCCGCGGGGGCTTTTCCCCAGATCATCCTTCGAGCGGTACTTGCCCGTCAGGAAGCCGGCGGCGAGGGAGAAGTAGGGGATGACGCCCAGCCCTTCCTCCTTACAGAGCGCCTCCAGCCCGGCCTCGTAGTGCGCACGCTCGACCAGGTTGTAGTGTGGCTGCAGGCTTTCGTAGCGCGGCAGGCCATGCTTCGCGCTGGCCTCCAGCGCCGCCTTCAGGCGGGGCGCCTCGTAGTTGGAGGCACCGATGGCGCGCACCTTGCCGGCCTTGATCAGTTCCGCATAGGCGCCGAGCGTTTCCTCCAGCGGGGTGTCCGGATCGTCCTTGTGGGACTGGTAGAGGTCGATGACGTCGGTCTTAAGCCGGCGCAGCGAGTCCTCTACCGCCTGACGGATATAGGCGGGTGCCAGGCCCTTACGGTCCGGTCCCATCTCCATGCCCACCTTGGTGGCAATGATGACGCGGTCGCGCTTGCCGCCGCGGGCGAGCCAGTTGCCGAGGACCGTCTCGGACTCCCCACCCTGATGCCCCGGTGCCCAGCGCGAATAGACGTCCGCGGTGTCGATGAAGTTGAAGCCGGCCTCCACGAAGCGGTCGAGCAGACGGAAGGAATCCGCCTCATTGGCCGTCCAGCCGAACACGTTGCCGCCGAAGCAG